>Ga0302326_10005578_pt1 | contig 28662 bp, 22 predicted proteins | sample Palsa_T0_3_FD_202264 | JGI IMG/M metagenome (GOLD analysis project Ga0302326, IMG submission 202264) | Peat permafrost microbial communities from Stordalen Mire near Abisko, Sweden - Palsa_T0_3 | ecosystem: Environmental > Terrestrial > Soil > Palsa > Peat permafrost | place: Sweden: Abisko... | reverse complement strand
GTCGACTTGCTCCCCGGCGACGTTTGCACGCAAACTAGCGGCCCGACTTGCAACTTTGTTTATACCGGGTACCGCGTGCCCTTGATCGTTGTCTCGCCCTATACCAAGAAGAACTACGTCTCCCACGATGTGGCCGATACCACTGCAATTCTGAAATTGATTGAAACCCGGTTCGACCTGCCGACTTTAACCAAGCGGGACGCTGCCCAGATCGATATGACTGAGTTCTTCGATTTCAGCAATCCGGTTTGGATGACTCCTCCCAGCCCACCCGCCCAAAACACGAGCGGGGCTTGCTATGTGAATAAGGTGCCCTAGTTCCTGACCGGTACCCGCTCGGAGATCCCCTAGCTAGGAGGAGATCCGTCTATGACAGTGTTGGGCGTGTTCGTTTGCAAGATAGTGCGGCTTTAGTGTGCGCTTGATAACCTCCAACGAGGCCACGGGGTTTGAGAGCACGCCCTGTTCCCCTCGCTTTCCCACCCGGCCATCGCTTAGCGGTGTTGAGACGCCGGGCCAGAGCTCGACGAACTTCGTCAGAATCAGGAAGGCTTTTCTTGGAACGCAAGGGGGGCCGCCACGTTTTTCCCTTGTTTCCCTCGCGAAATCTATTCAGTACACCCGACTTGGCGAAACATCGGGACGGCGCGCACATGCGGCAACATCGCCCGCCGCCCATCCGCAACTGCACCTCATAGGCTCCCTTACCTTTGGCCGGTTCGGCCCCTTGCGTCCACCGCGCCAATCGCCCGCAGGGGAGGCACCGGGCCAGCGCACTGTCCCTCGGCGTCCTAGCCGAGCGGGCGGATTTGCGTCGGCTGCGGCTTCGAAACACGAGCACAGCAGGAATGCAGGTGAAGCATGGCTCCACAACCGGAAAACCGCGAGGGGTGTTTCGGCCACCCTTTCAGACACTGTGCCCAACCTTCTTTTCAATTAATGCTTGCAGCATATATATTACTTGACATAGGCAACTATTATTCCTATGCTACTGCTATATGGGCGATCTCCCGCAGTCCTCTCGCACAGATCCGATTGAGGCGATCCGCCGCTTCAACCGCTTTTATACCCGGCAGATCGGCATTCTCCAAGAGAGCGTATACAAGTCTTCCCTGTCGTTGACGGAAGTGCGCCTCCTCTATGAACTAGCGCACCGCTCGAATACCACAGCCAAGCAGCTTTCCCGCGAACTCGGACTCGATCCCGGATACCTGAGCCGAATCTTCAGCAAGTTCGGCAAGAACGGGTGGCTTAGGAGGGTCCCATCGCAATTGGACAGGCGGCAGACGTTTTTATCTCTCACGCGCCAGGGCGCCGTGGCCTTGAGGCCGCTCGAAGAACGGTCCAACGAACAGGTGCAGGAGATGCTCGCCCCACTTTCTCCGAGTGCACAGCAGCAATTGCTCCAGGCGGTGCAGCGCATTGAGGAAATTCTCAGCGGGGCCCCAGCTCGTCAGGACGCGTTCCTGCTTCGTCCGCATCGGCCCGGAGACTTTGGCTGGATCGTATCGCGACACGGCACCCTGTACTGGAATGATCAGCGTTACGATCAGCGGTTCGAAGCGCTCGTGGCGCAGATCGTCGCGGACTTCGTGAAAAGGTTTGACGCCCAGCGCGATTGCTGCTGGATTGCGGAGAAAGACGGCGATCGTGCCGGGGCCGTGATCCTGATGCATCGGTCCGCCAGGACCGCCCAACTCCGAGCCCTTTTTGTGGAGTCGTTTGCGCGTGGTATGGGGATTGGCAGACGTCTGGTCCAGGAGTGCATTCGGTTTGCCGCCCAGGTTGGCTACGAGAAGATTGTTCTCTGGACGCAGCGCGAGTTGAAGGCCGCACGGAAAATCTACCAGCAAGAGCATTTTAAACTCGTAAAGGAAGAGCCTTGCCAGGAGTGGGGAAGAAACGATCTCGTCGCAGAGACCTGGGAGCTGCGCCTCCGGCCGCGGCGGGGATCGCCGGTTCCCATGCAATGATCCTGCTCCCCTCCCAGAATCAGCCGATGAAGATGCCAAGTGCAAACCAAGGCCACGAGGCGGTAAGCAGGGAGCCTCTCCTGACGCCCGACACCCCTTCAACCGGCGAGTGGGGGTCCCAAGCCGCCATGGTCTTTCTAGGCAATCGAGGGCTGCAGGCCGGCTGGAGTGCTGCAATGCTCTTCGTTTCTCTTTTCTCGTTTCTCTTTTCTCGGCCTCGGCGTCCGCACTCTGGTGCGGGCGATCACCAGGTTCCAGCGCTTGATCCTTGATCCGACACTTGCAAACGCTGCCGCGAGCGATATCCCGGCCGCGCCGGGAGAGATATGATTCGCATTCTTCATCCTGCAGGGCTTACCGAAAGCTCACGAAACACCCGAGGGCGAACGCCACGCGAATCGGACTTCAGGACCAGAATGCAAAAGGACTAGGATGCAGGAAAACAGGAAAACTTCGCAATCAACCGGACGGCAAGAGCCGCTATTGAGGTGTCCCAGCGCCGCGATACCCGCGGCGAGCGGATTGGGTGTCCGCTTCCCGCTGCACGAGATCTGGAATCACCGACTCTTCAAGGGAATTGTGGCTCGTGTGATCGACCGCGCCCTGGATAGCGGATATCGTTCGATTTGCGCAAATCTAGAGCTCTTTCAAGACTCGCCGAGTTCCGATACTCCGCAAGGCTTCGACCGCTTCTCAACGGTACATCTGTATGCGTATCCGCAACCTGATGCCCGCTGTCCCGCACCAGTGTGACTAGCTAGATTCGGGGATGAGCGTCGACGTTAGGCAACCTTGCGCATCCAGAAACTTGACGGCCACACCCGGTCACCGTCGGCGCTCGGCAGAAACCGCCGGTTCTCACGCGCCATGTTTTGGTAGCTGTGCTTCCAGTGTGGAAACACGCGCTCGAGAGCTTCCGGATTAAAGCCTTGCATCGCGCTGCTTCCCCACACCACTTCGAATCGCGGGTTAAACATAAGGAGAGCTGCCAGCAGATACTGCTCAGACCAAAAAGACAAACTTTTGAGCACCAGGTTCTGCGGATAATCAGATGGGATAAAAATATCGTGCGCGTGAATCAGCACACCCGGCTTGATGCGCGGCAAGATCTCAAGATACTCTCGCACCACATCGCTGCCAATGCCGACCACGTGAGTCGAGTCCAGAAACAGAAAATCTCCGTCCTCCAGGCTCAGGAAAACATCCAGATCGACACTCTGCACGGTCGCAGAAATCAACCGGACACGATCGCTCAACGCTTCTTTCGGAAACCGGTCCGGATGCGGGTCAATGGTCAACAGCTCTCCCCGGACGCCGTCCTGTTTCAAATTCATATCCAGCGCAGCCGCCATGACCCGGCTGCTGTGCCCGCCTCCCACTTCCACAATCCGCTTGGGCTTGAAGTGTCGCACCAGGCAGTAAGCGATCTCAGCATCCACTGTCTCGAAGAACCCATTGCCGCGTTTATAACCTGCGCTGCCGATTGCGCCCGCATCCGTTCCCCATTCCGGTTCATACTGGGGCACGACATCTTGCAAGAACTCGAGTTGTTTTTCTAAAGCGAGATCAACGCCGATCGGGGGCTCGTCCTCCGGCCACTTCCGAGCCTCCAGTTCCTTGAAATCCGGCACAGGCCAGTAATAGTGATTCGGAACCAGGCTTATGCCGATGCGCTGAAATACGCGGAAAGTCTGCCGGATCACGCTTAGCGCAAGCTCACTGGTGCGAAATTTCCTGGCGAGATTGAGGAGCGGAGCCCCATCCCGCTCCACTCCGTTGGAGGCGACGGGGTTAAACCTTTCGAGCTGAAGACTTTGCATGGCGGACCGGCGATTCACAGAAGAGTTTGCACCCCATCCGGGGCGATCCCCTTTCGAAGGGTCTTATTCTGATGCCGGGCGTCAGGCAGAGGTTGACCGTGAAAGCCGAAATTACGGTCGATCACAAATATATGACGAATAACGTTCATCCTTCCGTTTCACCCCGGGGGATCAGGCGCCGGTGCCCTCCACATGCCGCTGTGCGGGCCTACTTCGAGCCATAAACATCCAATTCACCCTGCGGATTCGCCACCGTGGTCAGGTCGTGTCCGGTCGCCATATAGACCTTTCCGTTTGCCACGATCGGCGAGGTGAACTTGATACCGTATCCGGGCGCGTCTCCGGCGTTAATTCCACTGTTATAAAGCTCAGTGGTGAGATTGTCCGCATCGTAGGCGCGCAGGGTTGCAATCGTCGGCGACGCCCCGTTCGGGTTTTGGTTTTGCAGCGGCTCCCCATGATCGATGAGCCACACGACTCCGTTTGCAGTGCCGTTGGCCGAGATAAACGGCGTCGCGCCATTACTCCCTAACTGCATGGCAGGCGTACTCTCCAGTGCCAGTGCCAATGTTCCTGAATCGGTCAACTGTCTCATCCCGGCGGGTATGTTGGCTGCGGTCGGGGTTATGCCGACATATACCGACCCGTTGAAGTAGGCCGCGGTCGAGAAAAACTCGTAGGAATTGATGTCGGTCGTCCACGTTCCCTGGCTGTCGGTGCAACTGCTCGAATACGGTGTGAAGCCTTGATCGGACAGGACGCCTGGTACGGTTTGCGTCGCTCCCGCATCATTTGCTTGCTCGTGGCCGAGGTTGGTTGTGTTCACCAGATAGAGCTTTCCGGTTTTTCCTCCCGCCAGCGCTTCCGTGCTTCCCGGAATCAGCAACAATCCGCCCGAGGCCAGGTCCGCGTCGTGGCAATTCATGTAGTGATAATCGTCGGGGGTGAAGTAGTCGACCGGAACCATCGGAACTTGCGGCGTGTTCGAGAACTTCAGCACCGTATCGCCCCAGGCCGTCTGTCCATCCCAGGGTCCGTTCCCGGTCGTGAGGTAGATGTTCCCGTTGTCATCGGCAGCAGGACCACCGCCCCCCATCCACACCCCGCCCGCGCTGGCATATTGACCCTCGCCGTTCAGGTTGGGACTCGCATTGAAAACGCCGGTTTGGGCCAGGGTCTGCGCGTTGTAGGCCAGCAGCCATCCGCTATGGCAACCGCCGAAGCCAAAGTAGATCGAGCCATTCGCCTCGAGTAGGGCAGAGCGCTGCACGCAGGACGTGGTCAGATAGACCACTCCGTTCTGCGAATCCGAGTTCGTACCCGGCACCGAAGCCTGAATGGTTACCGGCCCGCCGAACTTTTGCGCTCCGGTCGTGATATCCAGCGCATTCAGGCGGAACGTAGACGCGCCCGTTGAACTTAACGTTTGCGCCGACACCACATAGATCGTGTTCGACGCCAAATCGATCACCGGGGTGGAGGTGACTCCCTCGTATGGCTGGATGGGGCCATCGGTGATCGGAGTTTCTCCCGTCTGCAGCAACGAAACCTGCCACAACGGGGTCCCATTGTTATAGTTGTCGGCGTCGAATGCATACACACTGTCATACTCGGTGGCGGCAAACACCACGTCGTGCATGCTTCCGTTGATCGTCAGATTCGTTCCCAATAGCGGCTGCCCGTATTCGTAGCCGTCGAGCAGGACAGAAAACAGCTTGCCAAAGTTCTGAGGACTGACCGTGGCTGGCGATAGCGACGTCTCATTCGGATTCAATCCGGTACGCTGAGCATCAAAATGCCACATCGTAACGTTCGTAGCTGCGCCGACCACTACCGTCACCGTAAGCGTCGCCGTCCCGGTGATGTCGTTTAGCGACGCCGTCACCGACGTCGAGCCCGCACCAACTCCCGTCGCCAGCCCACTCGAATCTATCGTCGCCACATTCGCGTTCTCAACTTCCCAGGTGGCCGTCGACGTCACATCGCCCGTCGAGCCATCGTTGTAGGTCGCGATAGCGCTAAACTGCAGAGTAGCGCCTACGTCGGTGCTGGCGCTCGCGGGAGACACCGCAATCGATGTCACAGTCCTCGTCGGCGCGGTCACGCTAAGTGTCGCAGTCCCGCTCATCCCGTTGAAAGCTGCCGTTACCGTCGTCGAGCCCGACGCTGCACCCGTCGCCACGCCGCTCGAATTGATCGTTGCAATCGTCGGAGCCCCGACCGTCCACACGGCTGTCGAAGTTACGTTGGCCGTCGAGCCATCGCTGTAGGTGGCGGTGGCGCTGAACTGCTCGGTAGCGCCCGTTCCGATGGTGGCGGTGACCGGCGATGCTGAGACCGAGGCGAGCGTCTTCGACGAAGACGAAGGCAGGCCTTGGCACCCGGTGTTCGCCAGTATCAACGAGAGAGAGAAACAGGAAACGGAAACTGAAAGCAACCAACGATGAGGAACGGCCATAATCAGATCCCCAAGAATGCGAGTCCTCAAGGACCGCCAGCAGTGTCCGATTCGCCGCGAGAGAACGAAGCAACGCAACGCAACGATATCCCCCCAGCGTGCTGCCGTTATGGAGACGATGTTTAGTGGTCAAATCCGGCTCAAGGGTTGCTTGAAGATTGCCGTGCGTCCGCGGATCCATCATCCGCCGGGAGTGCATCTCCGCGGTGGTGCGGGCAGGGACGGCAAACGGACAATGCACTCCATAGTACTTTCGCTGCGAGTCCCGACCCGTTTCCCGGGGATGGGACTACAGGGTTTATGGTAGGCTAAACAACGCCACGTCGTTGCTGAGGGATTCTCCGGTCGGTCGACGCAGCAGACATGTACTTTAGAATGCCTTAATTCACAAATTTTTGTTTTTGGGAATACAGCATTTATGGTACTCTTTGCCCACTGAGTCGATTGCGTGATTTTTCCTTGTCGAATCCGGCACCATGCCGGATTCCAAGGAGTGCAAATCGACCGCCTCAAAGCGCCAGAAACCACGTCCCTTCGTCTGGGGCCTAATTGTGTCCCGCGATACCAAGGGCAGCTTGACCCTAGGTTTCAGCAGCTGGTAACTCAATCAATCTTATTGGAGAAGTAGTCTCTATGTTCAGGCCAACCTCGAAACCCTTCTCAGCAAACAGCCATTTTGCTTCGAGTCCAGTGCCTTCTGCCCTTCCCTTGCAAAAGCCGCCGGCTTCACTCATGAAAACTTTCTACTGCCTCTTTTGTATGTTTTTAACATTAGCCGCATCTGCGTTTGCGGGTGTCAGTGTCAACACTCCGAGCAATGGCGCTACGGTGGGCTCGCCGGTATCCTACGTGGCTACCGGGACCACGAGTTGCTCGAAGGGAGTAGCTTCCATGGGCGTCTACGTGGACAACCAGCTGCTCAAAGTCGTAAATGGGGCGAGCATGAATACAAGTTTGTCCCTCAATCCCGGCAACTACAACACGGTCGTCGAAGAATGGGACTATTGTGGCGGCGCGACCTACACCCCGGTGGCGATCACGGTCAGCAGCCAAACCGGCGTATGGGTGACCTCGCCCGCGAACAACAGCCAGGTGAGTTCGCCCGTGAATTATGCGGCGACAGCGACCACGACCAGTTGCGCGAAGGGTGTGGCTTCCCTGGGAATCTACGTCGACAACAAACTGACATACGTCGCGAATGGAGCGAGCCTGAACACCAGTTTGACGTTGAATCCTGGAACCTACAACACGGTCGTCGAAGAGTGGGACTATTGTGGCGGAGCCTCTTATTCCAACGTCAATATCACGGTGCTCAACAACGAGCCCAAACTCTCCAATCTCCAGGCCAATCAAGGCTGGAAGAGCTGGGGCCAGCTCCCCCCCGCCTATGTCGACTGTTCACCCTGTTCGGGGCTCACGTGGTCAACGGATTACGGAATCAAATCGCCATCATTAAGCGGAAACGCAACCCAATTCAATACCAGTGGAACTGTTCCTTACGGTGTTGTTCTATGGTACAACCCGGTGATTGGCCAATTCTCAACCCAGGGACTGCCCGATTTGAATCACACCCTGGTTCCGAGTCTCCACAACTTTATCTACGATACCGACTTTTATGTGACCAACGCCTCTGTGACTCAGGTGTTGGAGTTTGATGTCGCCATGTATCTCAATGGAGTCGGAATGTTCTGGGGCACCCAATGCAATCACCTCGGTGGAGGAGAATGGGATGTCTTGAATAACGTGACTCAGCAATGGACTTCAACAGGCGTTGCTTGTAATCTCACGAATGGCTGGAACCACCTCACCCTTCAATTCCAGCGGGAATCGGGCAACAACCTTCTGTATCAGTCGATCACGCTGAACGGCGCGACAGCCAATATCAACGAAACGTACGCCCCTTTTTCGGTGCCAGCTAGCTGGTATGGCATTACCGTGAACTACCAGATGGACGGAAACTACGAGCAGTCGGCGAACACCACATACTTGGATAACTTGAGTCTCACCTATTGGTAGATTGAGCGCGCGAACAGGTATCCCGCTACCAGCTAGCGATCAAAATCAATCGGCAACTCCGACCTGACTCCCAAGTCAGCAGGCGCGCGGGCATGGAAACATGCCCGTCTAATTACCTTTCTCTTAGATCGATTGATCGATTGATCGATTGATCGATTCCTTTCAGCGATGACTCCTGGCGACGATCGACATCCGTTCCAAATCATGCGGCGACGGAGCGGGTCTCGGGCGAGTCCGCCCTGAGCATGCTCGCAGGCTCCAGTCGGTTGGAGACACCCTGCTCGCCAACGACGGCAGGCTTTTTCCCGGCTTTCCTGTCTCGGAAAACGCCCGGCAATAGCTTGCTCAGTACAGCGTAAAGCACCTGTCGGCCGACGTCAGGGACGGGTTGAGGAGCGATGATCCTCATCCCGCCCACCAGTCGGCTCAGGGTTAGGTAAGACCTTCGATTGCGATCAAGAAAATCAAGCGGATACTCGGGTTTGCGCGCGCGAGCCTCAATCGGATCCGCATCCAGTAAGAAGCTGATATCGGGTCGCGGAACTAACATCATCAACAGCCGCACATAACCGCGCGAGAACCTGCTGCGCAACGTCAGGTTCGCCAGTTCGTCATGGAGATACCGGTCGAAGATTACGAGATCGACGCCAGCTCTTAGCGCTTTCTCTGCCACGACGCGGAGCGAGTTGGCATCCAGGAAATAAAGAAAGAACCGCACTGCTGTCATATACCAGGACCGTACGTTCTTGTCCCGTCGGTTGATTGGTTGCTCTGGAGTTCCAACGCCCTTGTCTCCATGGAACAGGGCGTGGCCGGTTACTTCTCGGAACCGCTTCAGTCTAGCCACGTCGTTCCAGAAAGTGACGAGCAGGACCCGAACGCCGGCATCCTCCAATCGCGATCGTAGTCTCTCGATTTGGGTGCTCTTGCCGGAACCGTCAATCCCGGAGAAACTCACCAGTACGGGGCGCCGGTCGTGAAAGGTCTTTCGAATCATGGGTCCCACCTGCCTTAGTGTGAGGGCCGACTAGGACTCGCGCTCGACAATGCCACAACCGTTCCCACGGCAACGGCCGCGCCCAGGACTACGCCAACTTTGATCAGGATGGACCGCGCCCGCTTTTGCTTTCCCGGCGCAATGGCCGCACCGGCGGGTTGGGAAGCGGCGACACCTGTGACCTTCACCGACGGCGCCGCAGCCGTACCAGCCGGTTCCTGAGTGGCAGTCTGCGGCGGTTGCGAAGAAGCTGGTTGCCCACCGGATGGTTGGCTATTGTCCTGGTTCTGATCGACGTTCTGACCGACCCCTTGTGAACGGACCGAGCCCGGGCTGTCGGGAAGACCGTTGGCAGCAAGATTATCGGTCGTTGTTTCAAGCAGGGCCGGTTTGACGTGGAGCTTCTGGTCGCCATTCTCGGGTTCCTGGGACTGACTCGGAGCGGAGGCCGCGCTCGCCGCCTCTTGGGCGGCGTTTGTCGCTTGCTGTGGAAACGGGGCTGCGCTCACCAAAGTTGCAACCAGCACCAGAGCAAGGCAGACAGCAATCTGTCGCCACAGCCAGTGCCGACAACAATGAGAAAGACCAAGACAACGACCCGAGATTCTCATGCTCACCTCGTCACGCCGCACTCTGGGATACGGCCGGCGAATACTCCTGCCCAAGAGCCTGCTGGAGCGCAAACACCGGGAGTTGGTAGAAGCTGTTCACAGCGTCAGCAATGCTGCCAAAGGTTTCGAAGAGGCGGTCAACTTTCGTGAGTTCGAGAGTTGCCGCCGCTCTCGGGGAGATTGCCGCAAGCTTTACGTCGCCATTCCGCTTCATGGCCTCTTCCAGGCAACGTAACAGCACATGAATTCCCGCGCTGTCGATTTGCTGTACTTGGGAACAATCAAGCACCATCCGGGGCCGATCGGAATTCAAGCAGGTTTCTACTTCACGAAAAAAGAGGCGCCCCTGCTGCACGCTCAACTTTTCCGGTAATTGCTTCACCGTTACCGGTCTTCCATTTGCCATATTCAACATCTTCATGATCGGAGCTCCCAGAATGCCCGTCCTGGTCCCCGAGAGAGGGAACCAGGCTCTTCCAATACCATAGGCTGCTCACGGCCCGGAGCCCATCCGGTCCTGTCTGTAGAGGGCACAAGGTTTTGCGGTAGGCACTGAGTGCCCATTGAGAGGTGCACATTCGCCCTCAGGAGCTCTGCAAAAGACGCGCGAGCTCAGCCTCGGGATCATGCACAACATGGGTTAACCGGTTTGTCCCATACCGAAAAAGGGTCGCCAAATTTGTCTTGTACCAGCAGCACTCCGTCATCCGCGACGATAGCCCACAGAAGAACCGAAACTTCTGCAGGTTCTCTGAAGCCAGTGCTGCCGCCATCAGCCGATGATTTCCATCTAGGATGGTGAATGGTTCGCTCTCGTTCAGACCGATCAGAAGCACCGCGCCCGGATCGGTATCCAGGCGGAGCCATTCCCCGATGGAGGCAATCTTCGACAGGAACGCATCTTCGACAACATTGTGGCTGCTGAACGTCCGTATGCGTTCGAGCACTGCGGGCACCGCAAAATTGCCCTGCGCGAGCTTCCGCCATCGCGCCCGGGGAAACACCCGAATCTGGCCCAGGTCCGCCGCCCGGACTTCCACCTCATACCATTCCGTTCCCCTAGGAAGTTCGCTCCACAAGGAAAGGTGTCGAATAAACAACAGGGCACGCCGCTTTGCATTTTCGCCGGCATCCTCGAGGTCTGGTTTGGTTACCAATTCGTGCAGCGCTTCCTGGTACTCCTCGAACGAGCTCTTGTTGAAATCGCTCTTCAGAAACTCCGCGATGATTTCAGCCTCCGACACCCGCCGGATTATCCTGATCGGGTGGGAGGGCGGCAGTTTGTGAAAGTTGCTCGTCTCCCTCAGCGAATTCAAAAGGAATGGCACTGCGACCACGACCAGCAGAATCACCATCAGGACCAGTTGTACGCCGATCACTTGCTGCAGAGACGAATGGAACCGGCAAACGCCAGCGATGACAAGACCGCTAAAGGCCAACTGCACCCAACTGGTATTTGCGATCTTGTAAGCCATCTCGTAAGTAATCATTACGACGCTGAGCGAGTAAATGACGGTGGCCGTCGCGTACAAAGCCAGAAGGTAGGGAAGGCTGTATTTCCCCGCTATTTCAAATTGCGAGCCAAACAGCGACGTCCAAACTCCGGCAGGCGCCAGTCGTAGCCCAAGCGCCAAAGAGGAGCCGATTGCTAACACGATCAGCAGAGGAGTCGCCAGCAGGCGGTGATCTTTGATTTTCTCCCTGCGTGTGCCCGCCACCAGGGGAAACATGGTATTCACGACCGCGTAGCAAAAAAAGAAAATCACTCGACCCACTAATGACACGGCGGCATAGAGCCCAGCCGCGGTCGCAGGAAAGAAGTGTTTCACCAACACGATGTCACAATTGTTGATGAGAGCCTGCCCGCCACAAAATACGACTGCCTGCAGCGCCTCGCGAAACGCATCCGGGAGACGGAGATCGGTTGGAGTCGTGCCCGGGAATCTGGGTCCAGTCGCAAAGTAGGCAGCCGCCACGGCGGCCGCGTTGGCCGCGATCACTCCCGGGACACCGAACCCGAGCCTGATCAGGAGCACGGATCCGCAAAGTCGAACCAGTCCCTCGAGAACGATATTGATGGCCAGCCGGCGGAAGCCGTAAGCGCCCTGGAGATAGCCACGTTGGCTCCCGAGAGGAACGTAAAAAGCTGCACCAATTGCGAGCAGTTCGATCGGAATCGGATTTGGCAAATTGAGGAAGCCGGCAATTGCCCTCTGAAAGAGAAACAAAAGCAGCGCGACGATGATGCCACAGGCCCACGCGCTTCTGTGGAGTCCCCGATGGACCGCGATTTTTTCCTTTGGACAACTTTGTCGCGCAACCACTTTTGCGGAAACAATCTGGAAGGAAAGAGTGACGGTCAGGAGCAGAATGAGCAGGGTGTAAACAGCAGTAGCCTGGCCAAAGCCAGTGGGACCAAGAAATCGTGCAATCGCAATGTTGTAAACGAAATTGATCCCGGTCGCTAAACCCGACCCCGAGAGCAACACAAAACTTCCCGACAGAATGCGGGCCTGGAGCGTCTTCGATTCCAGGTTCGGACTAGTCACCACAGTTCTGGGGCTCCAGCCAGCCAAAAGGGAAGCGCGTGCTACTGCGAAACGCTCGTTGAGAGGATCCTCCTCTCCCGGCAGCACTTCTGATGCGGTAACCCATAATTAGGCTGCTTCTGAACCACCGAGTGAAGGGCAAATTGCTTCGGCCGACATGACAACCCAACCTGTTCATCCTACCTCTAAGAAAATCAGCAGCTCTATGATGAATCGTTTCCCGGTCGCGCCAACGTTGGTGTTTCTATTGCTCTTCGAGGTATGCTCGGATCTGGGCCTGCACCAAGCCCTGATCGCCCAGAGTGTTTCTGCCAAGCAGCCTTCTCCGCAAATCCTGGCGGTGAACGAACCCTGGTTTGGCCATCCCCATCACATTCCCGTCGGTTATTCCTCGCAAGATCCCGCGGTCATACGCAAGCAGATCGACCAGGCTAAAGCTCAGGGAATTTCCGGGTTCGTGGTGGACTGGTATGGAGATCGCGAACCCTTTATCGATCGCAGCTATGCCCTGATGCAGACCATCGCTGCGGAAAGGAATTTCCATCTTTCGATGATGTACGACGAAACCGACGAAGAACTCGGGGCGACCGACGAAACTCTGGCGGATTTCGAGTACTTCAGAGAAACATATCTTTCCCCGAATGCGCCCGGGTGTCAGGCCTATCTCACCTATAACGATCGGCCGGTAATTTTTGTCTTTCCGAAGTCGGGGCGCACCGACTGGAACCGTGTGCGTGAAGCAACCAGCAAATGGAATCCCGCCCCCCTGCTGATCGATGAATACGACCCCGGCGCTTCCGCCTTTCCGGCTGGGTTCGACGGCCTTTACGCATGGGTGAACCCCGGCAACCACGGCTGGGCAGCCGATGGCAGCAACTGGGGCGAAGACTATTTAGAAGGTTTTTACGGCAAAATGCAGTCAAAGTATCCTGACAAGATCGCCGTAGGAGGTGCTTGGGCGGGCTTCGACGACACCAAAGCCTCCTGGAGTCTTAATCGGCATATGTCTCAACGCTGCGGCCAAACCTACGCGGACACGATGAAGCTGTGGCGGCAATACTCCGCTGATCGTCCGATGCCCTTCCTGCTGATTGCAACCTGGAACGATTACGAAGAGGGCACCGCGATTGAGCGCGGCATCGCCAAATGCGGCCCCAACGCCCAATCACGCCCCTCCGAGTGAGTCCCAAGCGCCGGCCGGGCAACCCACCAACGGTCGAACAAATCGAGTCGTATTTGCTCTTGGGTGGCGCAGCGATCCTTGACCGGTTCGTTTCTAGAAGAAACTCTACAGTTTGCTGAAAACCCAAGCTTCATATCAGAGCATGGCTTGATCGACGACTTCTTGGAAGTTCAGATATCTCTTGAGAGCGCCGGGCGTCGAAGGCCATCGGCGGAGCGAAAACGCGCCTCGAAACGGATCGACAGGGCCGCTAGGCGACCCGAAGCGGTCTGTCAACATCCCCATCCCGCCCAATCGCCGCGGGAGCGGAGCTCAGCTGCGAAGCGTAATGAACCTTGCTGATGATTGAGAGCGGCCGGCGACGCACTTCGTCATACACTCGTCCCAGATACTCGCCAAGTACACCCAGGCAAAAAAGCAAAAACCCTCCGACCAGAAAAATCGCGGCTGCCACACCAAAACCGACCGGATTCAATGAGCTTTTCGAAAAGAAGGCCGAGACCGCGAAAACGGCCGCCAACAAGACTGTGACACCAGATAACGCGAAACTGAACCGGAGAGGCTTGTAGCTGAAACTGGTAATGGCGTCCATTGCGTACTTGATCCGGCTGAGAAACGTGAGCTTGCCTTCGCCGCCCGCCCGATCTTGTCGGTCATAGAGAACCACGCCCGTCCTGTAACCCACCCAGGCACGCAATCCGGGCAGATACCGATTGCCTTCGCGCAAGGAGTTGATCGACTCGACCGCTCGTCGATCAAGCAGGCCAAAGATACCCGCGTTGAGAGGAATAGGGTAGTCCGACAAGGCTCCCAGCAGGCGATAGAAGAGCGGGAACAATACGGCTAAGATCTTGCGTTTTTCTTGTCGGCTCCTTCTCACGGCCGTTACAACTTCCAGCCCGCCGCGCCAAGCGGCCACCAATTCCGGCACCACTTCCGGGGGATCCTGGAAATCGCCATCCATCAACACAACCGCATCGCCCAGCGCCGTCTGCAGGCCTGCGGAAATCGCTCCCATATGCCCCCAGTTGCGCGAAAGGTCCACCACGACCACCTGGGCATCTTCGGTTTGCAGTTCTCTGAGCAGTTTCAGAGACGAGTCCTTGGAGCCGTCATTCACATACACCACTTCCCAGGCTTCACCCATATCCTTCAAGGCGCGGGCAAGGGCTGCGTGAAACGAGGATATGATTTCCTCTTCATTGTAGATAGGCACTACGACCGAGATCACCGAACGCCTCCCTCAAGTTCGTTCCTGAGACTGGCCGCCAAAACAGGAACGCTCCTCGTCTTTCTTACCTAGTCCTTCTTACCTCGCCCTTCTTAGATTGCATTTATATTCTCCCCTGTTGCTATGTTCCGCTTCGTACTGCCCGAAAGTTCGAAATCTACAGGTTATTCAGGGTCCGCCTGGAACACCCGCACCTTCCACCGTACTTCGGTCGGAGTCAAGACGGCAACGTAGCGCGCACGAACATGCTGGGTGGTCTGGATCTTGTCGTGATCGACGACCTGCACATCGTATTCAACCGTGTCTAGCAATTGAATCGAGAGCCCTTCCGGCGAGTAAAAGATCAATTGGAGCTCGTGCGCACTGTCTCGATAACGGGTGTGAATCCCGAGCTTCGCTTGCTCCCGAATCGTGTCCGCCAGCTTCTCTCGGGCCGCACCCACAAAGTCTGAATCGAGCAAGTCCGCCCGATTTTGCTCGAGTGCGCTACTTAAGCTGTGCCAGGCTTCCAAGTAGTCGTGAATTACGGTTGTCTCGGTATGCTTTTCGAGAGTCCGCGGCCCCACCGAATCGGTTGGCGCGACCCGCACCCCAGGCTCATCCGAGGCGAGGACAAACAGCGTGGCAAAGGCCGAGCCCAAGATCAGGAGAAGTGTGCGCGTAACTTTTCCTCGCCCAGTCTTCGTCACTGTTTTCCCCATCGAATCTCATTCCCCATCACAACTCCGGTTGCAACGGAGATTCTCGCTCCGTTGTAAGCCGGCATTTCCGCTCGCGCGATCCCGCGTTTGACGGGCACGTCAACCGTGGCTTCCCCGCCGCTATAGGTTTCTTTGAAGGTGACGATGGTCCCGTCGGGCACTGCATTGCCGCCACAGTCCCGCACCGGCTCGGTTTCCAACAGCAGTCTTGCACCCGATGGATGAGCGCTCATTCTCACCGTGCACGGATCGCCCGGAACCAGTTCGATCACGCGCGTGCCGCTGACATCTCCAACGCGAGCTACAAACTGCGCCGCGCCTTCCTTGGCTGTCGAATCCATCTTTGTCCAGGCAACTCCGTTGCGGGTGGCGACCGTCCGTACTTGCCCGGCGCCCGCAACACCCGACAACTGAAACGATACCGTGGACGGCGCCAGCACCAGGTTCTGAAAGGTATCAAAGACATAAGCCACGCCGCTGATGCCATCGTGTAGGTCGACCGGGAGACGAGAGGGTTTGGCGAGGAAGCTCAACGCCGCAGGATTCGCTGCTACGACGTCGAACGCGCCTTGATCGGTGGATGAATCCCCCACGACCACCGCGATGTAGTGGCCGGCATTGTGCAGTTCCCCGGCGGCAAAGACTGTCGTTTCTCCCAATTGGATGTTGCGTCGCAGCACCTGCCCAGGTCCGACGATGTAGAGGACGGCTTTTCCGCTTCCGCTGCTTTGAATCGAAAACGCGCTCCCCGCTTCGACCGTTCGAGACAAGCGCAGCGTACCGGTTTGCGCCAGCGCCAACTGCATCCCGGCGAGCACCAACCCGCTCAGCAAGAATGGGAGCGGGAGTTTCATTGGAACCGGCTCGAACTGTATGTGGTCACGAACGCCCGCTCACTTTTGACCTTGCGGGCAAGGTCGGCGGGGAGAGGAATCGCAAACGGCACTGGGGTCACGGGCAATAGTGCGCGGTCTACATACTGATCGGAGACCCAGACAAGTTGACCGCTGTCGTCATAGAAGGTCCCGAGCACGTGCGCAACATTAACAACCTGGCCGCTCTGATTGACCAGTTTCCCGGTGAGTGAAGCTCCGGGCGCGGGGTTCATCCGCTGATCCTCGATCTCAACAACCGGGTCCGCCGAGGCCGCGATGAGCGTTGACGACGGCTGCATGCGCACGCTATCGACTTGCGATAGTCTCGCATTCGGAAAGGCAATCAGAAATGGAGTCACCTGTTTCGGCAATAGAGTGTGAGAAATTTTGTCAAAGCTGTCCTCGGTCGCAATCGCCGACCCGTTTTTCGCCAGCAAGGTCGCCTTGACCGTCACAAAGGCGGGGACGACATCTTCGTTCAGAAGTTCGCCCAATAAGACCACTCCATCGCTACGCTCCACCGGATGCATGTCCACGATCCGCACATGTGGTGCTTCGACATCCTGAGCTCCCCAATCGTCCTCCGGACCGCGATAGATCACATCCCAGCGCAGATAGTTCACCGCGATAACCTGCGGCGGGACGCGCGGCTCCTTGACGATAGGCCAGGCTACCTCCCACCGGTCTCCGTTCCTCACGACGTGCAGCTCGCGTGTGTCGACGAACGGTCCCACCACCGTCGACCAATGCAACTTGAGTTGAATCTGCGCTTCGTCGGCGGAGGCATGCAACGGGCGCAATTCGAAGCGATCGAGAGACGCATAGGTGCGAAGGCTCGAATAACTTCCGGTCAAGTCGCGCTTGAAATCTTCTTGGTTGAATTCGTTCTTGTTCGCGAGACCGGAATAAGCTTTTCCCCAAGCTTGTCCGCCGATTTCGTGCGCCAGGTTTTCAACCGCCGCTTGCGGCGTCGACGAAGGACGCAACAGATCCGCGCCCGAACCCGCCATCGCGACCGCCGACGGAACGGGCCAAAGCGTGCCGACCACAATTAGGGCCACGGTCGCAGCTAGAATGCCGATCGCGAGAATGCGTCCAGTCATCACGAGATCGACCTCTGGGGAACGAGGCTGTCATGCGCGGCGGAGGGGCGTAAGACGCGCCCGCGGTGCCATCGTTTCTCCGGAATCAGCACAAGCAGCATCGCCACAATGCTGCTGCCGATCGGAAGCGTTCCCCACATCAGCCCTTGCCAGTGCGGAGGAATCTGGGGGGCGTTAATTGGTAAAGCGGGCGGCGCGTCGTCCTTGCTCCAGACCGTGATGGTCTTATCTTCAAGATCATCCACCCTGCGCCAGCCGCCAAAAACCAAAAGCGACTCATAGTAAGGATCGCGCACGAATACCCATTTCAGCCCATAACGGTCGGCGTGATGGAGGACTGCACTCAGCGCCTCCAGGCCAGACTCGCCAAAATATTTGGAACTGGTAAGCGCGCCTCCCCCGTGCTCGGTCAGTTCGGGCAGCATTCGGCCGGAATTCCATTCGCCATCGAGACTGCCGGCATCGGTCAAAACCGCCAGCCGCGAAATCTTGTTGCCAAATCCCAGCGTGATGTACCGGTACCGGTCATGGCCATCGCGATTGAGCCACGCGGCCACCGAGTCGACTTTAAAATCTGCGGCGTCCGCCGGTCGATAGGTTGCCCACGCCACTGCCAGAGCACAGCTCAGAGCTCCTGCCAGGGCTAAGCCAACGACGGCACGCATTCGAAATCGGTCGATGAGTTCGACTGCCAGAAGCCCGACAAATGGTAGTGCCAGCAAAGTGGCCCAATAGCTGAAGCGCTCCATCGTGAGCACCTCAAAAGCCCGGCCTAACAGCAATCTGGCTACCGGGGTGGTCCCTCCCAGTCCGATCAAAAATGCCACCCAAAAGCCGAGCAGCAACGGGCGCAATCGAGCGATCGAAGACCCTCGCAACAAAATGAACGGCAGCACCAGAATCAAGGGTCCGTATGGAATCACAAAATAGTTCAAGCCCCACTCCGGGCTCAGCAGGTAATTCGCACGACTGGCGTGTGGAATAGGAGTCTGCGTAACCGGATAGTGAATCAGAGCGATCCAGAACGGCAGAAGTACCAACGCCACCGCGACGCCGACCACCAGGGTGATGCTTGCTGTGCGGACCAGAAACGCTGAAGCTGAGATTCGCTTGCCATCCTGGCGATCGATAAGAACCAGCGCCAGCATGGGCAGCGCAAACAGAAACGACCCGAACAGGAGCGTCGCGTGATGGGCGGCAGCCGCGGCCACAAAGAGCGCTCCACCCTTGAAAAAAGACCGCCGGTTGCCATACCGGACCCACTCGAAAAGATAAGGCAGCGCGTTCAAATAAAGCGGCGCGGCAAACGTAGTCGACAACTGCCCTGCGGAGTAGACCAAAAAGCATTCGGAGCCAAGAAAGACGCTGGCTAGCGCCGCGAAGCTCGCAGCCCGCTCGCCTACCCACAATAAAGAAAATCGATAGACGCCCAGCGCCAGAAGCAAAATGGCCGCGAACTGGACCGCCATATACGCCATGTCCAGTCCCACCAGCCGTGAGATCAGCGCCAACCACTGTTGCGGCAGAGGAGGGTAGGTGGTCTGGGAAAAGCCCGCATACCACTTGGGGTTCCAGGGATCGAACCAGCTGTGCAAGTAATGAGAGGCGAAGAAAATGTGAAAATTCGCATCGTAGGTTTTGAGCGGCAACTCCATCAGCAGCAGCGGCAAGTGAACGACCACGGCTGCCAGAAAGATTAGGCTCAGCGGTATCGACCGTGCAGTCGGCGCGATAGACTCGATTCTCTCCACGGTGTCCTCTCGAAACAGCATGTCTCGAACGCTGTTGGATTCGGGGTTGCCATTCCGGGTTGCCGCCGCGTTTCTCTGACATTCGAAGACAGAATCCAACCAACACCTAAGACGTTTTCCGAATCGAAAAGCCTTCGGGAACGCCAAACTCCCGCTGGTGACACTTTGAGTTCCGTGCCGGTTTGCGCGAAGACCGCGTGCCAAAAGACCGCAAGCCAAAAGACCGCAAGCCAGAAGACCGGGTGCTTGGCTGTGTTGGTCGTTGCGCTAGCCTGCGTCCTCCCAGCGCAGACCTACAAGGTCCAGTCCTCCCCGGAAAAACCCGAAAGCGCCACCGATCAGACGGCGTCGACGTCTAAGAACAAGCCCCTGGGCTGGGGATCAAATATTGAAAACGCCCGTCTTGCCCGAGCCGCCGAATTAGCCCTGAAAAGCGGCAACTATCCAGCCGCCGTCGATTATGCCCAGCGCGCCGCGCAGGGGGCACCGAACGATCCCCAGCTCTGGTTTCTACTGGGATATGCGGAACGGCTCGCCGGAAAATCTCAACTGGCCGCCGACGCCTACAATCGAGGTCTTCGCCTCAGTCCGTCCGCGCCCGACGGTCTCTCCGGGCTCGCTCAGACCTATAGCGTCATGGGCCGAACGGAGGAAGCCGAACGTCTCTTGAACCGGGTGCTGGCGTCCGATCCAAAGCGAATCAATGATGCCGCGCTGCTCGGAGAGCTTCTGCTGCGTTCGGAAGACTACGCCGCCGCGCTCGATGCGCTCGGGCGAGCCGAACAAATTCAGCCCGGAGCGCGGTCGGAATTGCTCATGGCCCTCGCCTACGAACATCAGAAGCGGTTCGATCAGGCGAGCCACTATCTCGAGTTAGCCAAGCGACGTGATCCCGAGAACCCCGATGTTCAGCGTGCATTGGCAGGCTACTATCGTGAAACGGGCAACTATGCGGAAGCAATCGCCGCTCTCAAGTCGATCCGCAGCCCGAGACCCGACGTCAAAGGCGAACTCGCGTACACCTACCAGCTCGATGGCAAGGAGGATGAGGCGGCGAGACTCTACGCCCAGGCCGCCAACGCCGAACCTGCCGATTTAGCTTTGCAGCTGTCCGCAGCCCAGGGCGAAGTGGCTGTCGGTTCGGTTGAAGATGCGAGGCCTTTTCTCGAGCGCGCCACCGCTCTTGATACCGACAATTATCGGTTGCACGCCATCCGCGCGGAAATTGCACGGCTTCACGAACACAATGACGACGCCGTGCGCGAATACAACGCTGCCTTGGCTCACTTGCCCCCCCACCCCGCCGAAGGACCTTTATACAGCATTCAGTTGCACATGAATCTGGTGGGCCTGTATCAGAGCCTGAACGACGCAGCTGACACTCGCCTCCATCTCGAGACTGCCCAAACACAAATCAGCGCGCTCGACGACCGTGGGTCCGGTCGCCCGCAGCTTCTGCGCCTGCGAGCTTTGATCAAAATGGACACCGGCGACCTCGATGGCGCGGGCAGCGATCTCAAGGAGGCGCTAGGGATCAATGCCGAGGATCCCGCCAGCCTGCAACTCGACGGGGATCTGCTCCTGAAGCTCCACCACACCGATGAGGCGATCGCGGTCTACCAAAAGATCCTCGCGCTCGATCCGGCGAATCGATTCGCGCTCACTTCGCTCGGATATGCCTCGCGCGAAGCCGGCCGCGATCAGGACGCCGAGAAATACTTTCAGCAACTCCGAACCGCGTACCCGACCTTGTACGTCCCCTATCTCGCGCTCGGCGACCTGTACACGGCGCGCCGGGACTTCACCAAGGCTGAAGCCGCTTACAGCGGGGGTTATAAGCTCGCTCCAAAGAACAGTCTGATCGTGGCCGGAGGTATGAACGCCGCGATCGAAACACATCACTTGCTGGTGGCGGGCGAGTGGCTGAGCCGCGCCACAGCTGAAATGCAGCAGGAGCCTCAGGTCATGAGGGAAAAAGAGCGCTATCTGAGTTTCAAGGGCGATTCCCGGCAATCGGCCGAAGTCGGCCGGGAGGCAATCAAAAAACTGCCCACCGATCGCGATGTGATTGTCTATCTAGGCTACGATCTTCTCAATCTGCAACAGTACGACGAACTGCTGCAACTAACTGAGCAGTACGACAACGTGTTGCCTAAAGAGCCTGACATCCCGCTGTTGGCCGGTTATGTGCACAAGCACGAAGGGCTGCTCGCGCAGGCGCAAAAGGATTTCACCCAGGCCCTGCAGCGGGATTCAAACGCGGTTACGGCCTACGTGAACCGCGGATACGTGTTGCACGACCTCCGCCAGTCTTCCGCGGCCGCCGCAGATTTCGAGGCCGCCCTCAAGCTGGAACCGACCAACGGCGAAGCGCACCTGGGACTCGCCTACGCCACTCTTGATCTCCATCGCCCGCGCGTCGCCCTGCGCCAGGCGCAGATCGCGGAACAAGAAATGGGCGATTCGATGCCCATCCACCTGATTCGCGCAACCGCCTATGGCCAGAACGGAATGCTGACGAAATCCGCCGCCGAGTATCGCGCTGCCTTGAAGTTTTCACCGAAGGATGGAGCCTTGCACCTCGCACTGGCCGACACCTTGTATAGTCAGCGTCAGTATCACGAAGCGATCGAGGAACTGAAACTCGCGCAGAAGCTTTCTCCCGACAACTATGCCGTCTTCGCGCAACTCGCGCGCGCCTATGCTCAATTGCGCGAGCGAGAGCAAACCCTGCGATATGTCCAACTGGCGGAGCAGCGCGCGCAACTGACGCAGTCCGCGACACCTGATCAGAAACGAGAACAAAGCAGCATATTTGTTTCGACGGGCCAGGCCTTGGGTTTACTCGGAGATCAGAAGGCCGCCATGGAGCACTTTGAAAGAGCGCTCGCAGCGCCCGACAGCGATCGTGTAAGTGTGCGTCTCGCCATTGCCCGCGTAATGGCGACCGAGGGCCATCAGGAGGACGCACAACGCCAGGTCGCCCTGGCGCTGATGGAAGCCCAGACCGGAGAGACGCTGCCGGCGACCGGCGAGCAGTTGATGCAGGCGGCGGACATATTCCTCGGCATGCATGATTACGAACTGGCGGAGACCTACCTGCAACGCGCTCAAGCTGCAGGCGCGTCCGATACCGCCGTTCGAATCGGGTTGGCCAACGCGTATCTGGCGCTAGGCGAAACCGTCAGGGCCGAGGACGAGCTTTCCATGATCGGTAAGTCAGGCGACAGCGAACCCGGTTATGAGTACCTGCTCGCCAAGGCGAACGTGTATCGCCAGGAACACCAAAACACGCAAGCGCTGAATGCTTTTGCACAGGCCGCCAACGCCGCCGGTGAAGATCAAACCGCGCAGCAGCAGTTACTCCAGGCTGGAGCGAACGAAGGACTGAGGATCGACCCTAAAGTCAGCTTCCTTTCGAACTTTTCCGTGGCGCCGATTTATGAAGACACGACGGTTTACCCGCTCGATGCCAAGCTGGATGTCCTCACTCCGCTCCCCGGCCGCCAGGGGCTGCTTCCGCCCCCCCGGTCTTCGATCGAGACGCAATGGACCGGCGCCTATCATCTCCACCTCGGCGATTTTCCGGACGCGAGCGGATTCTTTCAAGTCCGGAATGCTCGCGGCCAAATCTCAGTGCCGAGCACAGACTCGATCGTCAACCGTGACACCACGGATTATTCCTTTAACTTCGGCCTGAACCCGACGTTTCACCTGAGTAACAACGTGTTCACCTTCAACACCGGCGTTCAGGAAACCATCCGTCGGGATTCCTTGTCTCCGGTTGAATTGAATCAGAACCTTTTCCGACAGTTTCTGTATCTGTCGACCAGTTCATTTTTCAACATGGTTGCGGTCAATGGCTATGCCATTCGTGAAGCGGGACCGTTTACCGAAAGCAATCTCCATTCGCGGGACCTGACTGCGGCAGTCGATTTCCGGGTCGGACGTCCTTGGGGCAACACGGCTCTGGTGACTGGTTGGGGCGCTCTGGACCAGCTGTACGGTCCGGTCTTGAGCGAGAATTACTACACTTCGGCCTACGTCGGTTTCGAACACCGCGTTTCCGAGCGGCTCAACTTCAGAGCGGTCGCAGAAGACCTGCGGGCGTGGCGGATCGAGTTCGGCAGGTACGCGACGGCGCAGGCCCTGCGTCCGGCCGGAAGCGTTCAGTTCTCCCCCACCCGTAACTGGAGCATCCAGGCGTCGGCCGCCTATTCGCGGAACATGAGTTTCCACGCCTACGACGCGGTCCAGAGCGGCTTTGCCGTCTCTTATCAGATGCCCTTCCGTCGCCAATTCAAGGATGGGAGTGAAAAAGTGGACCTGAAATATCCGATTCGTTTTTCGGCAGGCCTGCAAGACGAATCTTTTTTCAATTTTGTCGGTGGGCAAAATCAGCAATTCAGACCTTACGTGAGCATCAGTTTGTTTTGAGCTGGAGAGCGATGAAAATCTGTTTAGTTGCGACTTTTCCTCCGAGCGGACGCCAGTTGAACGAGTACGCGTTTTATATCGCTCGCGAACTACAACGGAATCAACACATCAGTCTGACCATTCTCGCCGACGAATTGAGCGACTATGAATTCGCCACCGACGCGAACGGCAAGTCGCTCAATGCGCCGCAACAGGCCGAATTGCCAGGCTTCGACGTGATCCGCTGCTGGAAGTTCAACAGCCTGGCAACTCCCGTGCGTCTGTTGAACACCATACGGAAGCTGAAGCCCGACGTGGTCTGGTTCAATCTCGTATTCTCGAGCTTTGGCACCCCCGAATACCCGGTTGCGGCCTTTGCCGGACTGTGCGTGCCTGCCCTGACTCGTGCTCTTGGCTATTACACCCATATCACCCTGCACCACGTCATCGAACATGTCGATTTTCGCAGCGCCGGCGTGCGTCGGGAGAAAATGTTCCGCCTGGGGAGCGACATCGCCACCCGAACCTTGCTGAAGGCCAATTCAGTGTCCGTCCTGCTATCCGGATACCGGCGCACACTGATCGAGAAGTACTCCGCTCAAAATGTTTTGTTGGGCACGCACGGCACATTTGCGCCCTGCCCGACTCCTCCCGATTTTTCGAAGCGGGGCAATCCGGAACATCGCATTCTGGCGATCGGCCACTGGGGAACCTACAAGCGGCTGGAGACGCTAATGGAGGCTTTTCCGGCGGTCTTGAAAAAAGTGCCGAACGCCAAGCTGATTGTCGCCGGCGCCAATCATCACACCAAACCGGGATATTGGGAATCGATTCGCGAGTCGCACAACCTCGGTTCAAGAGTCGAGTTCCGCGGGTATGTTCCGGAAGAAGCCATTCCCGATCTTTTCCGTACAACCAGTGTTGTGGTCATGCCCTACGATTCCGCAACCGGCTCCAGTGGCCCGGCCCATCAGGCGTGTGAATATGGAGTTCCGATTGTGTGCGCTGACATCGCCGATTTTCGTGACATGGCGGCGGACGAAGACATGGCGGTCAATTTCTACAAAAGGGGGGACGCCGCGGATCTTGCCGAGCAACTGGTTACCATGCTGCAATCTCCCGAACAGCAGAGCCAAATGGCGGAACAAAATTTTTCGGCGGCGATCCAGATGACCATGCCTAGCGTCGTCCGCAACTATCTTCGTTGGTTTGAGCTGAAGAAATGCAAGAAAGCGATCGGCTCCCTGCCGTTATTTCCGGATTGGCGCACCTTCTGGCGTCGCCCGGTCGAGCCGCGTGTCGGTGCACCGGCCGCTGGCTGGAATTTGAGCCCCGAGCTTTTGACCGAGGGCGCGCGGAGCAACAAGGGCCGCGAAAGCCTCGAAGAATCGGCGGGCGGCCAACCAATCGTGCTCCTGGATCCGCGTGGCCTCCAAAGAATTCGAAACGAACAATGACCAATGAACAATGACCAATGACCAATGCCCGGCCCCGAGACCGGTGTCAATCCCACACCTTGCCTGGCAACTCTGAGCTGGCCGGCCGCTTACCAGGTCGTTAGAGACTCCTTGTTCAAATACTCCTCAATCGTGATCCCGGAGACCGCACTGTCCAGTTGATGCTGCACTCCAATCACGGCCGCCCATGCCGGCGTCGGAATCGTGGAATATGCAAGCTGGCCCAAGTAAGAAGTGACGCCATCGATCGCCAAAGTCCCGAATCGCAAACTCGTGTTGGTGTCAGTAGCGGGTCCAAACCGGCGGGGGATCTCCTGATATCCGCTGGCGGTCACTCGTTGGTAGAAATAGGTGGCGTGGTGCCAACTGCCGGTCGAGAACTGACAGGGGGATAATCCTGCATTTACCCAGGTGAGCGCGCCATTGCTTGGAAGCCACAACTGCCACTGATTGGTGGCAAAGTTGCACTGGGATCCGAACATGAATTCATAAACGCCGCCGTTCAGGCGTACGGCTTGAAAGAAATCGGACTCCAGAGCTTGCACGGTGTTGGTTTGCGTCGTGGTCGGAATATAGAACCAGAAATCCCATAGGAAATTCGTGCTGCCGGCTTGGGTATCGTTCGGGTCTTTCCAGAAAAAGAGGCTGTCGTCGTACGAGCACTGGCTGTTCAGGATGAAGTGTTGGCCGTAGCCATTGTACGCAGGAGCATTGTTCGTATTCGGGTCAGAGGTCTGCGCGAACTTGCCTATGCTTCCGTCGTTGCATAGGCCTCCGACGGGGCTGCTATTATCCACGGCCCAGGAGAACAATTCCGGCTTATCGATGTTTTCCAAGCGAGCCGCGATGGTCGGCGGCGAGGGTGTAGCCACTCCTGTTACATCAATCGAATAGGTGGCAGTACTCAAATGAGTCCCGCTCGAATCCCAGGCAGTGATGAACAGCGAGTGGGTTCCCCCCGGCGCCAGAACCACCCAGGCATCGAAGGACGGATTGAAATTGCGATAGACAATATCGCCGTCCACGTAGACGACGTAGCCCGTGATCGTCAGGTCGCTTTCGGCGGTAGCCGCGAAGTGGATCGGCGTGGTAACGCTGGTGGTCGTGCCCGAGTACAGCATGGGTGATTGTACGGACACCGCCGTGACCGTTGCGTGCGCGCTCAAGGTGCACCCGATGCACAGGGCCAAGGTTAACGTTAATGTCAGAAAAAGTCCGGGCAGGAAAGTCACGGATCCTGACGTTCTTGCACGCAAAAAAAGGCGACTTTAGTCCTTGTTATGTGAACTTCTGGAAGGTATCGAGTAGGACACGGAGGGCGTGATATATCTACATCATGCATGTATGCGAGTGGCGAACATGGCTCGACCCAATGAGCCTCAGCTTGACGCCGCCATTAAAGCTGGTATGCATCGATTGCCGATATCGATCAGAAGAAAAGAATCGAAGAGTCGCGCCGACGTACGCACCCTCCCGTTTTTATACCTTCCTTGTCCACCTCACGATCAACGGAAGTACGATTAATGCGCGCCAGTATCGTTTGAACTCCGTTCGATGAAGGTATATGCACAGGGAAGGAACACCTCTGCCGAAGGCAGCTAGCTATTAACAAGTACCTCGTCGACAATCATTCTTAGTTCGGCAGATCGGTACGGCGGTGAACCTGGTGCGAGATCCTGGCGAGCGCAGTTGCTGAACGAGACGGAGAAATGGCCTACTCGGCAATTCAACAATACTATCACGGCAAGCACTGGTTCTCACACCCCGCGCGCCACTCCAATTTCTGACGTTTTTTCGCGCCTGCAACTGTCGTCCGATTGATTTTGAAGATTGTCGGAACTATTCGAGAGAGGTCCTATTAATTAGGAGAGAACATGGATATTACCAAGGTTCAGCAGCCGGGAGAAGCGTTGCGGAGGAGTGAAGAAAATCTACGATTATTCGTGTCTGAAGTCAAAGATTACGCGATTTTCATGCTTGATCCGTCCGGCGTGGTGACCACGTGGAACGAAGGAGCGGAGCGCATTAAGGGCTACACAGCCGAGGAGATCATCGGGAGGAACGTTTCGGAATTTTACACGCCCGAAGCCGTAGAAAAAGGACAACCAATCCAAGAATTGAATATAGCCAAGGAAATGGGGCGGCATCAGGGGGAAGGCTGGAGAGTCCGGAAGGACGGGTCCCGCTTCTGGGCCGATGTGGTGGTTACGGCGGTGCGTGATGAGGGGGGACGACTACGCGGTTTCGGAAAGGTGACCCGAGACGTTACCGCGCGCAACCTGGCCGCGGAGGCGTTGCGGTTGAGCGAAGAAAACCTGCGATTATTTGTCTCTGAAGTCAAAGATTACGCGATCTTCATGCTCGATCCGTCCGGCGTGGTGACTACGTGGAACGAAGGAGCGGAGCGCATCAAGGGCTATACAGCCGAAGAGATTATTGGGAAGAACTTTTCAGAATTTTACACGCCGGAGTCTGCAGAAAAGGGACAACCACTCCAAGAATTGAACATAGCCAAGGAAATGGGACGGTATCAGGAGGAAGGCTGGAGGGTGCGGAAAGACGGGTCCCGCTTCTGGGCCGATGTGGTGATTACAGCGGTGCGTGATGAGAGGGGCCAACTGCGCGGTTTCGGAAAGGTGATCCGGAATCTAACAGAACGAAGACACGAAGCTGGCATTGCGAAAAAGCTAAGCCAGATATCGCCTCGGAGTTGAAAACGCGCAATGAGCGAGAAACAGATTCCCCGTTAATCGGAATTTCTTAGGCGGAGTAGAAGTTCGCGCCTGGGCCGAATCGGCCCCCAGCCACGCTTCGATATTTTCTTTTCGGCTAGCCATTCCCTGAAAGCGTCGAGTTTGGGCCCGAAAAGCGGTAATACCACAGGGATAGGTATATAGAATCTCTCTAGACCGCGAGGTGGACCCTCGTCGAACTTCCCGAGTTGGTTCCTTTCTGCACGGGCTGTCACTTCTGTTCGATCTACGCGTGGTCCTTTGCCCATAATCCCTCCTCATACATTTGCCGACGCACTGTCCGACCTCGAAAGCGCAAACAGTGCGAAATGCTCGCACCCGATTTCTCTTGTCGCACTTGCGTTACTTTGATCTGGATTGTCATTCGATGTATCCGCACTCCATCGGCGGTCTCTGGCTCTCAAGGCGTCGCCCGGTGAGTGAGGATAAGGGAACACCAGGCGTTAAACAGGCGCAACGGGGACTGATTATGAACGTAAGGACAAACCGCGAGGGAACGGACCACAGCGGTTCGACCTTCGACAGCTCTATCGAACAGAGGGAAACTGAGAAGAAGTCGAGGCCGTTGCCATTGAGCGAGCTTGCTTGGCCGCTTGAAAAGGCCATGCGAGAACAGCAGAAGACCAGGCGAGCATCGGCTGCGCCTGCCTACCGTCTGCCTTATCGTGGAAAAAAAGTTGAGTCCAACTTGGGTCCAACAACTGCCAAATTAGGTCCAAAACCGTGTACCATGACGTAGAACAAAGCTAGACGGACCAACGAGATAGA
>Ga0302326_10005576_pt1 | contig 28667 bp, 20 predicted proteins | sample Palsa_T0_3_FD_202264 | JGI IMG/M metagenome (GOLD analysis project Ga0302326, IMG submission 202264) | Peat permafrost microbial communities from Stordalen Mire near Abisko, Sweden - Palsa_T0_3 | ecosystem: Environmental > Terrestrial > Soil > Palsa > Peat permafrost | place: Sweden: Abisko... | reverse complement strand
GGCGCTCTTGGCAATCTCTTTCACGTGCTGCTGCTCTTCAACCTTGAATTGGTTGATACGCACCAGGTGGTTGTGCTGAAGCGCCAGCTGAACGGCCTCTGGCAGTGTGATATGTCGCGGAGCAGGGGCCGTATCGGGCTCCTCGGCAGATGCAAAAATACTGAAAAATGACAGCGCTACAACAGCGAGCATCTTGGGTTTCATGATTTCACCTCCTTCACGCGCTGAAGTGTGCTTAGGTCGCCATAGTTCAACGGTGATTTGCGGAGCAAAGCGACAAAGATCAGGGCGCATGCGCAGCTCCAGGCGACCAGTAAGAATCCGTCGATGAGACTCAAGCTGTAGGCCTGAAGCCGCACTCGGGCCGCAACGAGATCAACCGCGCGCGCCCCGGCAGAGGCCGCGCCCGATGACTTGGCATACAACCCCGCGGTCAGCGCATGAATGTTCCAGTCGGTGATCCAGTTGCCGCCGCTGACGTGTAAGCCCAGCAGGTTCGAGTGCAGCTTTTCGCGTTCAGTAAGGAAGTGACCCATGTAGATAGCGCCTGCGGTGCCGCCGAAGAGACGCACCACGTGAAAGAACGCAGAAAATGTCAGGATCCATTGCGGCTTGGACAAACCGCCGGAGAATATGCCCTGTAGCACGATGCATCCCACCAGCCCAATGAAGGCGAATGCCTGCCCGACGCCGGTGAGTAACTCGGTGGGATAGAAGTTCTGGGCCGCCCATGTACTGTCATAACGGGCGTTCAAAACGGCTGCAAAGGCCGTACAGGCTAACCCGACCGCGAAGAGGACGCGCGGGTCGAATCTTCGGAGTAGCAGGAGCCCGGCGATAAGCGCGACGGGGAGGAGCGGGATTGCGCTCCAGATAATTGCGAAGCCAATCTGGTCGGGTTCAAATCCGCGAATCGCCAGTGACTCCGGAATGAGAATGATGGTTGTAGTGAGAGTAAAGCGGAACGAGAAGAGGAGGCAGCCTAACAAGACGGTGTTCCACTTCAGCAGATACGGCAATGCCACCAGGGGATTGGGGCCGCGTAGACGGCGTATAAGCGCACACAGCAGGAAGAAGGTTCCTGACCAAAACCAGCCGTTGAACACTCCGGAGCGCCACCAGTCGAGCCGCTCGCCTTGCTGAAGAGCAGCAAAGACCAGAGCTAATCCGGCACTCAGGTACAGAAATCCGGCAAAGCTGGGGGAGGACCCGCTTTCCTTGCGAGGCGGCATCGCCGGAATACCCAAATAGATGCAGACCATCATCACCGGCGCAATCACCGCGGAACCCCAGAACATCCACTGCCAGGACAGAGAGTCTCTGTACCAGCCGTAGAGCGAAGGTGCGACATTCACTGCGCCGTCCACAAAGGTTGCATACAACGCGATGGTGAATGGCAGATAGCGAAGCGGGATATTGCGCAGAGCGAAGGTCAGGGTGAGCGGATAAAACGTACCAGACGTCAGGCCCGCGGTCTGCCAAAGATCAACCCTGCAAAGGCGAAGCGATCCGCGCACATATGCCACACCCATAGCAAACAAGAGCGCGGAAATCAAGACTGACTCGAACACGGCATGATGAGCATGTGGCATAGATCTGCCCCCTATCGTTGCGAGCTGCCCGCATTCCGCTCGCCGCTTCTAGGCGCCACATCCTCCGCAGCATCACGCGCCGGCCTTTGCATTCCGGAATGCAAGGTCTCGAGGAATGCCACGAGTGCGGTTGTCTCTGCCGGACTCAAGTTGTTTCCATAAGCAGGCATGTTGCCCCCGCCTTGAATCACCTGCCGGATGAGTTGGTCATGCGTGAGTCGCGTCGCGACGCTGTCTAACTCTGGACCTCTCTGTCCGCCCGAATTGCCAAGCGAGTGACAGTTGCGGCACTGTTTTACCTGAAACACCAGCGCGCCCTGCCGCTCGAGAGCGCTCGTGTGAGCAATGTGTTGCGCGGGTACGGGTTCGCCACTCCAGGCATTCATGTGCGGGCTCCACGGAGCAAACTGTTATCGATTCTAAATCGCTGGGTACTACCGGAGCCTGCGACAAGTACTCGATGCTCCTGGCGAACCACGAGGTCGTCGCCTCGACTGCGCTCGAAGGCGAATACGAAGCTTGCTACCATCAGCTCGACCACCGGCGTTGGTACAGTATCGCGCACACCACGCGGATGCGGGAGATTCGGCGCTATGCCCTGCCGGGCGCGCAAGAACTTCCAACCGACCAAGGCAGTGGCTACATCTGGCGCATTTACAGTTTTGCACGGTTCGAGGAGAAAGATGGTGGCGTCTACGTTGAACTGGAGGTGATTGTCCTGAGCCGTGACATCCCAGTTGCTGTTCGCTGGGTGGTCAATCCCATTGTGCGCAGGATCTCAAGGAACTCCATGGTCGTGTCCCTGCAACAGATAACGCAGGCGGTCCGTTTGACCGAAGATGCGGAGCGAGCTGCCAATCTACCCACGACTGCCCACAATGGCTCGCGAGGCACTTTCGCTTCAGAAGTAGGTATCGTCAAGGGTTTTGCTCCGGCCGGGAAGCCGTGATTCAGGATTCATCGGTATGGACGAAGAAGAAGGAAGTTGCCATGGGCATGACTCGGTATGGCTGTGGAGAAGACGGCCTACATCGCGAAGTGCGGCGGGGAAGGCGCCGCGGCACGCAACCGCCAAATCGCCGCGTGCTCGTTCATCCGTGCATGGTCGCAGGCACGCGCCATCCTCGAACCGTGCGGCGCATTTGAATGGGTCGCGCTTTTTTATCTGGGACTCAGCGGCGCCCTGATGCTCATTTTCCACGGGAATCTCGCGCACCCTGCGTTGCATATCACCGCGCACTTCGGAGTCTTTGCCGCAATTCTGGTCATCGTGAATGTTGCCGATCGCGTCAGCCGCGGCGAACTTTCACGCTCTCGAATTGCCCGGACGCTCCTGGCTGCCCTGCAGCACAAACCGGATCCAGCGTTCCCATTCCATCTCTCGTTACCTCCCGAAAACGTCCAGTCATCATAACTCTATGGTGCTTTTCGGCCGCTCCCCAACGAGGAACGAACGACCCTATGGACGGCAGCATGCCCCATCCCGCGCCGCGTGGGCAGCGCCGAACCGAAATCTTGTAGGAGACCAGGCTTCGCGCCTTGATTCTTGCATAAGCGTCGAATACGAAGCAGGGTCGGTGGAGTCACCGCAGAAAATTCTGCGCTTGGCCAAGATCCAGACCGTCTAGCGTGCTCACAGCAGGACCGCTAGAGATTTCTAGCAGCGAGTCCGCGGTTCGAGCTACTGAAGTAGGCAAATCATTTACCGCGAAGCCGACTTCGCCTCGCACATTGAGAGATCCGACATACTCTTTTGCGTACAATACATCAATGCCAAACCGCTGGAATGCGTCGTTATGTGTGACAGCTCTGGGATCAGGAATGCGCGTACTTCGCTTCGGCTGTGCGATTGCGCTGTCGATTGCATTGTTACAGCCCCTTGCCTCGTCGGCCGACAGAGGCCAGGCCGCGGGCGGCACAGCTATTGCAGTGGGGCCGCAATATGACACGACGCATGTGTACGTTGCTCCAGGCGACCTCGATGCGTTTGTCAGCAGCCTTGTCGCCACGTTCGGCGGCGCGCCGTCCAAGCGCATTGTGACAAGTGTACTGCCCGTTCCGAGTAGTACCGAGTTGCAAGCCGTAGTGACTCCCGTGGGAGTGCTTTCGATCTTTGCCTATGAGACTCCAATACCGTTTCCTTTTGGGGAGGAGCGCACCGGATATTTGGTTACGGACATGGATAAGGCGATCAGGGCCACTCGCTCGGCCGGGGCGGAAGTCATCGTGGAACCCTTCAAAGACCCGATCGGAATTGATGCTGTCATCCAGTGGCCTGGTGGCGTGAAAATGCAGTTGTACTGGCACTTCAAGCCAGCCATAAACCCACCACTCCAAACGATTCCCGACAATCGCGTCTACGTGTCGCAAGACCAAGCCGACAACTTTGTCCGTGGCTTCGTCGGTTTTGCCAACGGCAAGATCATCGCCGATGACAAGCAGGCCGATGCTGGCGAGATTGGGCGCGCAGGAGAGACTTACCGTCGCATCAGCATTACCTCACGGTTTGGCAATGTGCAGGTCTTGGTGACCGACGGCCATCTGCCGTATCCGTTCGGTCATGAGTTGACTGGCTATCAGGTGCAAGATCTCAACGCGACCCTGAAAATGGCTAAGGGGGCAGGAGTGAAGGTGCTATCGGCGCCTTACAAGGGCCGCGACCGGAACACCGCAATCGTAGAATTTCCTGGCGGCTACATAGCCGAAATACACAGTGAGATCGTGCACGAAACGGGTCACTAAGACGCACAGTGAAAGTCGGAAAACCGTCTAGAGTCCTGCCTCCTTCTTTCGCCGGACTTGAACCGAACGTATTGTTCAGCAAGTTCGAGCGCACAGAGTTTCATGATCTCATCTAACTGCAGTTAATCCCTGATAGGCGACCCTTAATTCCCTGATATGCCTCCGATAATTCCCTGTTCGAGTTAAGGCCAGAAGCGCCTGTTGGGACCAGAAGCTATCTAGAATGAGGCATTTACGGCGGCTAGCAGCCGGAATCAGCCGGCTGAATTCATGAAATTCCCTGTATTTTTCCCTGTTAGCAGGGAATTCTCGCGGAGAAGGGTTCGCATGTGACTGCGTCCTCCGCCATTTAGAATCAATGGTTTACGCGAATCGCTTGCTCTCGGCAGAATTCTAAAGCGTGTGCCTTTTCACTGCAAGGATTCTCTGAGTACGTTTTCTCTTCTCTGCCCTCTTCTTCCTTTTCTCCGTAGCGCGCTCTTTTCGCAGGGACACAAGGTGCCCGCAATACGGCGTGTGGTAATCACGCTTGTGGCCGCTCTCTATAGCAAAGGGCATCTGACAGTCCTTACGCTTGCATGTCTTAAAGCGGATGCTGCGTGCCACCTCTGCCAACGCCGTAGCAAATAGCATATGACGCGCCATGAAGAAGGTGCCGCTGCCGCTGCTTCTCATCATGATGGTTGTGATCTCCGTGCCAGCCTTCGCGAGCCATCATCATCACCACAATAATCACCATCGCCATTCCAGTCACCACCATTCGCATCGCACGAATTGAAGGACGGCCGCGAGCGGTGCGCGATCAATTGCAGAAATCGGGCCGGCATCGCGCTGGCCCGATTGCATTTGCGAAAGAACTTCGGTTTCAAGCGGACTGCTCAGGCCGGATGCCGATGACTGCCATCATGCGGCCGGTCTTGCCGAACTCGGCGCGATGCGAGAAGAAGCGTGCCGTGTCGCACGTCGTGCATCCCTCAATCACGCTGATGTGTTGCTCACGCACGCCAGCGTCTTTCAGTTGACGCCGATTCGCTTCCACCAGGTCGAGATGAATTTCCGGCCCAAGATCGCCGTGCCCCGGCGCGCGCTGGTTGAGGAACAACAGCGGATAGCGCACGTGAATGGCATTGGAGTCGAAGACCTCTTCGAAGAGATCGCCGGCGTAGGAGAATTGCGACTCGAAGTCGGCGCGGACTTCGGGGCCAACCTGGTAACAGCAGCGTCGAATGCTGGGACCAATAACCGCTCGCAGATCGCGGGGCAAGCTGCCGAACTGGCGCCGCATCTCGCCCACGCCTTTCTCCACGATGCGCGCCACCGTTCCGCGCCATCCGGCATGGAATGCGCCCACGACGCGCCGCTTTATGTCAGCCACCAGGACGGGAACGCAGTCGGCAGTCTTGATCGCCAGCAGCAGCGCTGGGGCGTTGGTGATCAAGCCATCGCCGGCCAAGGGTTCGTGCGCAGCCGCGTCTACCCGATGCATGATCGCAGAGTGAATCTGCCTGACCTCGAGCAGCGGCCAGGGCTCGCCGTTTGCATCCATCGCTCGCAGCGCAGTCAGAAACGCTCGGCGATTGCGCTCCACATTGGCCTTCGCATCGTGCGATGTGAGTCCGAGATTTAGCGACTTACCTCCATAGCATGTGGAAACGCCGCCTTGCCGCGTGCTGAAGCCATGCACCAGCCACGGCAACGATGCGAGGCTTGGCGCGCTCAAGATCTCAAGCGTGCAGCCGACGGCGCGAGGCTGGCGAACAATGTCTGGCGCAGATTCAGGGTTGCGACGAGAGACAGGCACAGTCCGATTCTAGCCGAACGTCGGCGACCGCCACGGCGAATACAATCGAGTGCGGCGATGCTGCTCTACTACATCACCGATCGCAGAGGATTCGCGGGAACGACCGCAGACCAACGCACTGCCTTGCTGCGAAGGATTGCCGAGGCCGCCGGCGCCGGAGTCGATTACATCCAGCTGCGCGAAAAAGACCTTTGCTCGCGCGAGTTCGAACGCCTGGCGCGTGAAGCAGTACGCGCTGTACGTGACAACTCAAATACCATAAAGCTGCTGATCAATGGCCGTGCCGATATCGCGCTGGCCTGCGGCGCCGACGGCGTACATCTGCCGTCCGGCGAACTTCTCGCTTCTCAGATTCGCGCGCTGTGGATGAAATGTTGCCATCGTGAGCCGGTCATCGGCGTCTCCGCTCACTCGTCAGCTGAGGTGCGCGAGGCCAAGGCGCAGGGTGCGAGTTTTGCCGTACTGGCGCCGATCTTCGAGAAGGTACAAACTGATGTGAAAGGAATTGGCCTCGACGCGCTTCGCGAGGCGGCGGGCGAACGGAGAGACGCCGCAGAAGCTCGATTTTCCGTGCTGGCGCTCGGTGGAGTCAATCTCACGAACGCCCGCGCTTGTCTCGAAGCAGGTGCGGCTGGATTGGCCGGAATCCGGCTCTTCCAGAGCGGCGATCTCTTGGAAACCGTGCGACAGTTGCGAAGCTCGTAAGCGGCTCTTCGCCTTCCTGGCTTCGCACGTCAACGATATGGTCGCAAGAATCATTCTTTACTACAGCCTACTCATAGCTTGTTTTGTATCAGGGCACGGCTTCCAGCCGTGCCGCTCCGGCCCTAAAGAAACTTGGGCTTTAGCCCCTGGGCGGCAAGTAAGACCTGCATCGGCACGCACGGCGGCAGCCTTGGCTCAGTCCCTTTCCGCGTCCCGCGCCAGCGCCTTCAGTAGCATATTGATTAGCGAAAGCACGATTGCTCCCCAAAATGCCGGCCAGAAGCCGCGCACCACAAAATCCGGCGACAGCAAGGCCGAAGCGAACATCAGCATGAGAGCGTTGATCACCAGCCAGAAGATGCCGAGCGTAAGAATGCTCAGCGGAAAGGTGATGATCTTCAGGAACAGGCCAAGGGTGGCATTCACCAGGCCAATCACCACGGCCGCGATCAGTGCAGCCGTGAAGCCGCGCACATGAAATCCCGGCACCAGGTGCGAAACGACCAGTAAGCTGATCGCGCTCAACAACCAGTTCAGCAACAGACGCATTTCGTTCCTTTCGGCGGGCTAAAATCCTTATGGATTAACCGCGCGAGCATACCGGCTTGCCACGGCTAAACCTCAGACTCGACTCCTCACGACTTTGGCGCGGTCATGGCCCGTTCCAGAGTTTCCCGAATGAATCGGGTATAGGGAATGCCGCGCGCCTTCGCCCTTGCTTTCAGGGCCTCCAGCAAACCGCCCGGTATCCGCATGTTGATCTGTTCGTCCTTCTTCTCAAATTCAAACCGCGCAGGTTTGAACTGCGAGAAATCCAGGTCCGACAGATCTCGCGCAAGAAACGCTTCCGCTTCCTTATCGGTCTTGAGCCTTGGCACTTTCCTTTTCATAGTCCTTAAACTGTTGTGGTGCGTCGTAAATTCGCTTACAAACTCTACTGGCCATTCGGTTTTTACCTCAGGGCCTAAAGGCCGGGTCTTTTTGGGCCCGTCCGGCACGACTGAAGTCGTGCCCTGACGCAAAGCTTCGTTTATGCAACGAAACAATGACTCAGTACACTATACAAATGTATACACAAATGTAAATACTCAATTCGGCTCAGCCGCTCAGATGCCTTCCAGCACCGCCTTCAGATACTTCCAGAAGCCATCGACCGAGGATATTTCGACGCGCTCGTCGGGGCTGTGCGGACCCACAATCGTCGGACCGAACGACACCATCTCCATGCCAGGATACTTCTCGCCGATGACGCCACACTCCAGGCCGGCATGCATGGCAATCAGCTTGGCCGGATGCCCGAAGACCTTCTCGTGCACCGATTGCAGCTTGCGAACGATGTCGCTGGTAGGCTCGGGCTTCCAGCCAGGATAGCTGCCCGTATATTCGGTCTCGAATCCGGCCAGCCGGCAAGCGGTCGCCACCATGCGTGCGGCCGCTTCCTTGCTGGCGGCAATGGCGCTGCGCTGGTTGGTGACAATCTCGACTACATCGCCCCTGAGGGCCACCGTAGCCAGGTTCGTGGAGTTCTGCACCAACTCGGGCACATCGGGACTCATCGCCAGAATGCCGTGGTGCAGACTGGCCAACAGATCGACGGTCGCTCTCGCATGGTTGGCGTCGATCACTTTTTCCGGACGCGCGACTTTCTCCACCGTGATCTGCAATTCCGGATCGAACCCGCTTAGATCAGCCTTGTAATCGGCTTGCAGCTTGGTCACGAGCGCCTTCAACTCTTTTTCGCGAGCGGCATCAAGCACGATCGTCGCCGACGCTTCGCGCGGAATCGCATTCTGCGCGCTGCCGCCGGTCAGATCGGCGATCTCGACGGGAAGGGGTTCCATCAGGCTCTGCAAGGTACCGCCCAGAATCCGGAGCGCGTTGCCGCGACCCTGATGGATGTCCACACCCGAGTGGCCGCCCTTCAGGCCGAAGACCTTGATGCGCCAACCGGTGTCGCCCGTGGCCGGACCCAGAGTGACTTTCCGGCGCGCCGTGGTCTTCACGCCACCGGCACAGCCGATGCAGATGGTGTCCTTCTCCCCGTTGTCCAGGTTGAGGAAGTATTTCGACTTCAGCATTCCGCCGGGAAACTCCGCCGCGCCGGTCAATCCAGTCTCCTCATCAATCGTGAAGACAAACTCCAGTGGCCCGTGGGCGATGTCGGTGCTCTCCATGACGGCGAGTGCAGCCGCAACGCCAACACCGTTGTCGGCGCCCAGCGTGGTGCCTTCCGCCTTCAGCCAGTCGCCGTCCCGTCGAATCTTGATGGGATCGGTGTCGAAGTTGTGCGGCGTGCCTTCGTTCTTCTCGCAAACCATGTCCAGGTGTCCTTGCAACAGCGCCATGGGCGCGGCTTCGCGGCCAGCATGAGCCGGTTTGCGGACCACGGTATTGCCAATGTTGTCATGAACAGCTTCCAGCTTGTGCTTCGCGGCAATCGACAGCACGTATTCGCGGGCCGCGGCTTCTTTTGTCGAAGCGCGAGGAATCGCCGCCAGCGCGTCGAAATGCTTCCAAACTTGCTTCGGTTCCAGATCTGTAAGTGCAGGTGTCATCACACGCTCCAATAGTGCACACCAATCGTACAGCGCGGGGGCAAAGCTGACGAGTGCTGCGATTCCCATTCCGAAACTTGGGTTCCAATTTGCACCGTTAATTGTTGTTCGTGAGCCAAACTTGCGTTAACGTCGATTTGGATAGCTTCAGCACAGGTAGGTCACGCTACGAGTTGCATCGGCCGAACCACGCCGATGCGATCGCAACGTAATCGCTCAATCTCCCTTCAGGCCGCCGGATGGAAGCGTCGGCAGCCAATCTAAGACCCTCCCAAGATCGTTTGCAACGTGAAAGATGTGGCACGCCTTCATGAGCGTGCTGCATCGATCGCCGAACGCTTGGAAATAACTGAGCAACGGAGGCCAGTGGGACATGAAGAGGACGCACCGAGAATCACCACGCCAGAGAATCGTAATCGCCTTCCTTGTCCTACTGACCGCTTCCCTTCCGACCGCGGCGCAAACCCTCGCCACTACGGTAACTGTGGGAGCCTATCCCATCGCGATTGCGGTGAACCCCGCAACCAACAAGATTTACGTTGTCAACCAGAACAGCAATAACTTGACCATCATCGACGGAGCGACCTACGACACCAACACGGTGCTGACCGGTAACGTCCCTAACGCAGTAGCGGTCAACGCCGTGACCAACAAGATCTATGTTGCCAATTGGGCCAGTGCCAGCGTGACCGTTGTCGACGGCGCGACCAATCTGACAGCCACTGTTTCCGCAGGCGATCATCCCTTCGCGCTTGCGGTGAACGAAGTCACCAACAGGATTTACGTCGCCAACTACAGTTCCAGCAATGTGACGGTAATCGATGGCGCGACCGACCGGACTACAACTGCCACCGCCGGACGCAACCCTTTTGCCCTGGCCGTCAATGCCGCAACCAACAAGATTTACGTCGCCGATTCCGGCAGCAATGATGTGGCCATCATTGACGGAGCAACCCACCTGACCACGATAGTAGCGGCGGGAACTTATCCCAGGGCGGCCGCGATCGACCCGTTCGCTAACAAGATTTATGTAGTCAACTACAATTCCGGCAATGTCTCGGTGATCGACGGGGCCACGAACCTTGTCACCACCGTAGCGGCCGGGACATATCCCACTGCCGTGACCGTCAACCCGATTACTGGCCAGGCTTATGTAACTAATAGCGGAAGCGGCACGGTCACCGTAATTGACGAAACTACGCTTGCCACTACTACAGTTGTCGCCGGCAGCTCTCCGACTGCAATCGATATCAACCTGATGACCAACAAGGTCTACCTCACCAACAATATCTGGTACGGCACGGTGACTATGATCGACGGCGCCAGCGATTCCATCACGTCCCTTTCGCTGGGGAGTGGCACCTGGCCGAGTGCGATCGTCGTCGATCCACTAACTAACGTTGTTTATGTGGCCAATCCCGTGGCCGATAGTGTCTCCATCATCGCAGGAGCAAGTTCAGGCGCGGTGCAGTTTCTCCCCGTCACTCCTTGCCGTGTCGCAGACACCCGGCAGCCGAGTGGCCCGTTTGGCGGCCCCTATCTCGGGAGTGGAACATCACGCAGCTTTGCCGTTCCACAGAGCAGCTGCAACATTCCGAGTACGGCCGTTGCCTACTCGCTGAACGTCACGGTGGCACCCTCGCAAGGTGCGCTGGAGTATCTCACCATCTGGCCCACGGGACTGCCCCAGCCGGTCGTCTCAACCCTCAATTCGCTCGACGGGCGAGTCAAGGCCAATGCGGCGATTGTTCCTGCCGGCGCAGGTGGAGCGGTCAGCGTTTATGCGACCGACTCCACTAATGTCATCCTGGATATCAACGGATACTTTCAGCTGCCGGCCAGCGACACGCTGCAGTTTTATCCGCTGGCGACGTGCCGCGTGGTGGACACTCGCAATGCGCGGGGAGAACTGGGCGGCCCGTCACTACAAGGCGGGCAAAAGCGCGACTTTCCGGTCCTGAGCAGCAATTGCCAGATCCCATCCAGTGCGCTGGCTTATTCCATGAACTTCACAGTTATACCTGTGGGCGGCCAGCCGCTGGGATATCTCACCGTATGGCCGGCAGGACTGAATCAACCGGTCGTCTCTACTTTGAACAATCCGACGGCGACCATCGTGGCTAATGCCGCCATCGTGCCAACGGGAACTGGCGGCGCGATCGCGGTTTATGCCGATCAGAACACCCATCTCGTAGTAGACATCAACGGCTACTTTGCAGCGCCGGCTTCCGGTGGATTGTCGCTTTATCCAGCGGCGCCATGCCGGGTGCTCGACACGCGCTCGACTGGAGGAGCATTCAGCGGCCAGCGCAATCCGCCGGTCAACGTGGCCGCCAGTGCCTGCAATGTTCCCAGTGCAGCACAAGGATACGTCTTCAACGCGACCGTGATTCCGGTGCGTTCGCTGGGATATCTGACGTTGTGGGCCGATGACGATCGCCAGCCAACGGCCTCCACACTGAATGCGGTGGACGGGGCGGTGACCTCCAATATGGCAATCGTGGGTAACCAGGACGGCAAGACCGATGCCTACGCTTACGGCGCCACCCAACTGCTCATGGACATCTCCAGCTACTTCGCGCAGTAGATGTGCGACCGTGGCGCTCGGCGCTAGTTTGCAGACAAACTTGACGTCACGGTAAATTCTTGGCCCGTCACTGGCGCCAGAAACGGTATGACGTAACCCTGCACGGCAAAGTTCCCCGACTTGATCGCCTCGGCCACGAACTTGTACTTGAATTCGCCCATCTTGAATGACGCAGCTTTCAAGTGAAAGACAAAGGTTCCGTTCTTTGACTCGTGCAAGCTGACCTGTTCGGGACTGAGGTTCTTGACCACCAGCAGAATTTCTCCACCTTGGTCTTCATCGCGCTCGCTTGTCCCGCCGGCCTGCTTCCCTTTCGTCTCCCGTTTCTCTTCGGCTTCGTGGGCCGCATGGCTGGCCCGAGGCCCTTGAAATCCCGGAATCAATTTGCGGGCTTCTTCCAGGTTCGAGGCAGGATAGTTGCCGGGTAGCCACAGCGGGTCGGGCAGCTCCTGCGGGCCGTCGATGGTCGGGTAGATCAACAACTTCTGTCCCTTCGACAAATCGCGCCGGTCTGGAGCAAGGCTGAACTCCGCGACTACCAGGGGAAAGGCGACCGCCTTCGGACCTTCCGCGATCACCAATGGCCGCAGCCCAGCTTCTGTGCGGTCGGGAATCGCGATGTAGGCAGTATCCGAGTTCTCGGCGACAATCCGTGCCGGACGCTCCTCAACCGCAGCGAATGTCTTGGTACTGTCTCCGCTGAACGGGCCATGAATTAGGCAAGGCTGGCCTTTCAGGCAGATCGCCGGCGCCAGATACGACGTTGGAGTCTTGGCTTTGGCCGAAGCAGCGTGCGGAAGGCTGATCGCCTTCGAAACAGGGCTGCCCGCATCGTCCGTCCGCCGGAACAGAACGGCCAGCTCTAGTTGCCCAGGAGGAATGGTCAGACTGAGGGGAGCATTCGCAGGCTGCGGCGGCTCGCCAGACATCTCAAGCGTCCAACCCGACAACGCAGAAGCGGCGCCCGACGGCGCGAACGGAAGCGCAATCCGGGTGACGAGAATCCCCGGTCGTCCTTCGTAGTCGCTGGGATTCTCAACTACGCTTCCCGAGACACGGTCGCCGGGACGAATCCGCGCCGGCAAAATCAGCCCCACTTCTTTCATGTTCGTTCCCCCAACCGGCTGCGGGGATGCGGTGGGCGCGGTCTTGGGGGGTTGCTGTGCAGCTTGCCGGGCCTTCGTCAGTTGCTGTGTCACTTCTTCCTGCGTGAACTTCTTCACCACCTCGGGAGCGCCGGACGACTCCTCTCCCGCCGGACAATCGATAGTCTGGTATTTCTGGGCAGAGACATTCCAGTCGGTGCAGCGATAGAAGTTGGTCTGGGGATCGTGAGTTAGCTGATGGCCGCTAATTTGCTTTCCCGACTCGTCGAATACCTGGATGAACTCGCCGGTAAAGTTCGCATTGTTGTCGTAGGTATCGCGCGTGATCTTGTGAACTTTTCCGTTTGGCCAGTAAGACGTAGAGGTTGTCAGCGGCACATAGGAGCCTTCGGGATACTCGAGGATTTGGCTCTGCAGCAGTTGGCCATCGGCGCCCAGCGTGCGGATCTCGGTAACCTGGTCGGCAGCGTTGTAATGCAGCTCCATCTTTCTTCCGCCGCCAGACTGCTGTATTACGGTGCGCTGGGCATATCCTGGCACGGCCCTTGCCGTAAACAGAGCAATCAGCATGAATATCCAGCAAGAAGGCAGATCAGAAACACGTTGAATTGGTCGCACGGACTGTTTTCCTCACGATAAGAACTTCAAGAGCAGGTCGGGAATGTGGGAAAGCCCTGGCCTTCAAGAAACGATTACGGTCTTCAATAGTAGCAGGCAGAATGGTGTAACACGACACGATGTGCCGCTTGGCGATAGATGGTTATGGCGCAGCTGCAGTTACCGGCGAAATCAGTGAAGCGGGCAACCAGCACAATCGTGTTCAAAATCGGAACAAATGGGCAAAACCGGGTAACTACTATCGTTTTCGTTGACATCGCGCCCTCTACACGATAGAGTTTGATGGCTTCGACGGTGGTATCGTCCTCCTCCTGTCCAGCGCAAATATTCACTCGTGCCCCGCACAGCGACACCAGTCGAAAACACAACAACGAAGAAGGAATAGCTCAATGAAAGCATTGCAATCGTTCTCCCGTCGTGGCGTTAGCCCGACTATGTTGACCCTTGCGCTCGGATTGGCCCTGGCCGTCACGAGCGCTGTTCCGGGCAACGCACAAACTTTATTCCGGCAGCTCAGTCAAGATACTTTTACCAACGGAAGCAGCCAACACATGACGGAAGTCGAGCCCGGCGCTCTGTCCGTCGGGCCGGTCATAGTCACGGCTTTTCAAGTGGCCCGCATCTCCGGCGGCGGCGGGGCTGACATCGGCTGGGCAACCTCGCTCAACGGCGGAATCTCCTGGACCAACGGATATCTCCCCGGCTTGACCCAAAATGGCCCAGGCGGCGGACCCAACAGCGCGGCCAGCGATGCTGCGGTCGCTTATGACGCCAAGCACGGCGTCTGGCTGATTTGCACCTTGCCCATCGGCAATTACGATACCGTTGCGGTCAGCTCCTCTACCGACGGCATCCACTGGAACAATCCGGTTTACGTCATCCAGAACCGGGACGCCGACAAGAACTGGATCGCCTGCGACAGCACGCCCACCAGTCCTCACTACGGCAATTGCTATGTCGAATTTGACGATCCTGACGTCGGCGATCTGTTGTACATGAGTACGTCCAGCGATGGCGGGCAGACCTGGGGCACGCCCCAAACCACGGCCAGCAGCGATTACGGAATCGGCGGCAATCCCCTGGTTCAGCCCAACGGGACCGTCGTGGTCCCCTTTGCTGATTTTAACGGCGGCATGTCGGCGTTTATTTCCACCAACGGCGGCCAGAGCTGGACCGGGGCCGTCAGCATCGCTAACGCTCCCAGCCACGAAGAAGATGGTGATTTGCGCAGCGCGGGACTTCCTTCGGCGGCCATCGATGGAGCGGGCACGGTCTACACTTCGTGGTCCGATTGCAGCTTTGAAAGCGGATGCTCGGCCAACGACATCGTCTATAGCAGTTCAACCGACGGCGTTCACTGGACAGCTAAGGTCCGCATCCCCCTCGATCCCGTCGGCAGCGGCGTGGACCATTTCATCAACGGCATGGGCATCGACATCCGCACCTCCGGAAGCACTGCCCACATGGCGATGACTTACTATTTGTATCCCGTCTCCAATTGCGGCAATAACTGTGAACTGGCGGCGGGCTTCAGCATCACGAACAACGGCGGAACAACCTGGACTGCTGGCCGTCGGCTTTCCGGGGAGATGCAACTGAACTGGCTGCCCAATACCTTCTCCGGCAGGATGGTCGCCGATTACGTGGCCACGGTCTTTCCCGCTGGTGGCAGGGCATTCCCGATTTATGCTCTCGCTCTCCCGCCGGTCGGCAGTGTGTACCAGGAGGCCATCTACACATCATCCTTCGGCTACACTCAGGACGAGATGAACGAGCCCCAGATGAGCTCGGCGGGCGAGAAACCGATACTGGGCATCAAGTCTGACCATCCGTTGAGAACGTACGGCGACATCGACAACCTGCCTCCGAGCCGTCGTTCAGAAGGAGTTTCTCCCCACGAGAAGGACTAGTAGAACCTCGGTAGGCCGCTGGCTCAGGCGCCGGCAGCACCGTCAGCCGATTCAAAGGGCCGCCCGCGCTATTGCGCTGACGGCCTTTTTTCTTGCGTATATCAAAAATCAGAAGCCGTTTCGACACAGCCGGCCCCTTGCAGGGGCAGATGGAACTCTATGCCGGGTGATGGACCCACACGAAGAAAATATTTCTGCGCCACAATCCCCCAAAGCGGCATATAGTGTGCGGCTGTTGGAAGACAGAACGGAAAATTCCGGGGAACCTCTTCCCACTCCAGTGCAATTCATTGTTAGGAGGGCCTATGACACTCGGACCCTGAGTATCACACTTCTCGCGGTCGTCGCATTCGTCTTCACCTTCAATCTGACTTCCATTGCGGAAGCTAAACGTAAGCTGATTACGCAGAAGATTGACGAATCGAAGCTGGTAACGCTGGCTGGCAACACTCGTCCGGAAGCCATCAAGGCCAATGATCGCGGCGCAGTGTCAGGAGACTTGGCGCTGAATCACTTGATGCTGCAACTGCGTCGGCCCAGCGAGTTGGAGTCTGCGCTGGTGAAGTACATTGATGATCTTCACAATCCAAGCTCGGGCGAGTTTCACCACTGGCTTAACGCTAAACAAGTGGGAGCTGGCTACGGCCTCGCGCAGGAGGACATCGACACCCTCACGAGCTGGCTGAAATCGCAAGGCTTTACGGTCAACCAGGTTTATCCCACCGGGACCGTGATTGACTTCTCGGGCACGGCCGCCAAAGTAGAGGCAGCGTTCCACACGGAAATCCATAATCTGGATGTGAACGGCACACGCCAGATCGCCAACATGAGCGATCCCCAGATTCCTGCTGCGCTTGCTCCGGCAGTTGTCGGCGTGGTTAAGCTGAACAGCTTCATGCCGCACTCCATGATGAAGAAGATGATCAGCCCTCCGAGTGCTGGAGTGGGCAGGCGTCCGTCATCGGATTACACAATCGGTAACGGTAATTACGCGGTGGTACCGTCCGATCTGGCGACGATTTACAACCTGAATCCGGCATTCGCCGCTGGCTACACGGGCTTGGGCCGCACCATCGCCCTGATTGAAGACACCGACGTCTATAACTACCCGGGCGATTGGAATACGTTTCGCAGTACCTTCGGTCTGTCCGAGCAGTTCCCCTCAGCGACATTCGTGCAAGTGCATCCGGGCGCCGGTTGTGAAGATCCGGGAATTAATGGCGACGACAGCGAAGCCGCACTGGATGTGGAATGGTCCAGCGCCGCCGCTCCCAATGCCGCCATTGTGCTGGCTTCCTGCCTCGACACGGCGACGAACTTCGGCGGCTTCATCGCCCTGGAGGGTTTGCTTAGCGAACAGAATCCTCCCGACCTAGTGAGTATAAGCTACGGCGAGTCGGAGGTATATGACGGCCAGGCGTTCAACCAGTACATTGAGGGGCTGTATCAGCAGTCGGTCACGGAGGGTGTTTCGGTCTTCGTCTCGGCGGGTGATGCGGGAGCCGCCGTCTCGGATGCGTTCAATTATGCCGCGTTCCATGGCATTACCGTGAGCGGCTGGGCGTCGACGCCTTACAACGTCTCAGTAGGTGGAACCGATTATGGCGACACGTATCTGGGTGAGAACAACGAGTATTGGAGTCCAACCAACAACCAGTATTACGGGTCGGCCGTATCCTACATTCCGGAGATTCCGTGGAACGACTCCTGCGCCAGTGTTCTGCTGTCGCAGTATTACACGGGATCGCCCATCACCTACGGATTGAACGGATTTTGCACTAGGTCATTCGCGGTTGCTGTCGGCAGATTTTATCTCGGCTATGTTTCTTTCGTGAACGATGTTGCTGGCAGCGGAGGTCCCAGCAACTGTGCTACCGGTATTCCGACCATTCCGGGGGTAGCAAGTGGCACGTGTGCCGGCTATCTGAAACCGGCATGGCAAAGCGTATTGGGCAATCCCGCCGACGGTGTGCGCGATGTTCCTGATGTCTCGCTGTTCGCGGCGAACGGCATCTGGGGCCACTACTTCATCGTCTGCTACTCCGATCCCAGTGGCGGAGGCGTTCCCTGTAATGGGTCGCCGGAGAACTGGGCGGCCGGCGGCGGGACGTCGTTCTCCTCGCCCATCATGGCAGGCATTCAGTTGCTGGTGAACCAGGCGACCAATAGCACCTGGGGCAATCCCAACACCGTGTACTACCAGCTTGCCAATACGGAGTATGGCACCGGCGGCAACGCGGGTTGCAATTCCACCCTTGGCAATGGCACTTCCACCTCTTGCATTTTTTACGATCAGACGCTGGGCGACATGGACACGGACTGCCTGCCGCTTAACGGCGTGCCGTACAACTGCTATATGTCGAACGGCCTGCTTGGCGTGCTGTCTACTTCCAATGACTCGTATCAGCCAGCCTACGGAACCACGACAGGCTGGGACTTTGCAACAGGTATTGGCAGCGTGAATGCATACAACCTGGTGACGAACTGGCCGACGTCAGGTCATCGCGCCGGAAAGTAGCTGAGAATGTGTTGAGCTCGGGGTGGGGGAATTCCCCCCACCCTGAAGGAAAGGGCGAAGCGGGGGCAAGCATTACTTCTTCAATTCTGTCGGCCAGTTCTGGAATAGAGTCAACGTCTGAGAGCTGCCTTCGCTGGGCATGATGGCGATGAATCGTTGGCCATCGTGGGAGGGAGCATACTCACGGGCGATCGTGCCTCTTAGAGGAAGGCGGAACAACAGCTTCGTGTTGCCGACTTCGAACGCCGAACCCGAGCCGTTCACTTCCGCCGCCGCAATGCCGTTGAGATCGAAGTAGAACAGCTCCTTGCCATCGGCGCGCCACCGCGGTCCAGCGCCGCCTCCGTTCGAAATTTGCCACTTCGCACCAGTCCACGGGAAAGGCGCCACAAAAACCTCCGGGCGACCACCCTCTTGTCCGACGTATGCCACCCAATGTCCGTCCGGCGAAAACGTCCCTCTTGACGACCCGCTCGTATAGGGAAACGGTTTGCTGTCGCCAGATAACCGAAGCACCCAAAGTTCCGTATTCATGCCGGCGCCCTGTTCATACATCAGGTAGCGGCCGTCGTGCGACCAGTCCGAAATGGCTTGATAGATAGGATTCGGCGAGGAAAGAAGAGTACGTTCCGCGGCGCTGCTGCCGAGAGTCTTAACCGAGATCGCGCGCTGCTGGTTCGACGTGAAGGCTACTTCTTTCCCGTCCGGAGACCAGATGGGAGTGAGGTGCGCGCTGCCACTGAAGGTAAGCCGCGTCTTCAGATTGTTTGTCATGTCGCGGACCCAGATGGTTGCGATGGCTGTGTTCAAATCCGTGGTCGCGATTTTCTTCTCGTCGGGGGAAAGATCCAGATCGTAGAACTCGCCCTGCTCGCCCACCGTGCCCAGCCGCTTTCCGCTGCGATCGTACCAGGTCAGGATCTCGGTCCCGGAAGCTGTGCCGGACGCGTACAACAGCACGCCGTCGGTGGAGGCGCTGAGGTTCGTCCGCCAGAGGCCGGCGTCAAACTGAACGTTTTCACTCAGGGTTTGCGGCTCGCCGGAGAACTTGCCGCTGGATGCGTCGAAGGGCTGCGCCACTAGGGAGTTTTCGCGCTGATACAGAAGACGTCCCGACGCGTAGATGGCGTTCGACAAACTATGAAACAGAAGGCGGTTTTCTTTGCCGTCCAGTGAAGCCAGGAAGACCGCAGTTTCCGGACTGGTCGGCGCATTGTGTTTAACCGCGATATAGAGGAAGTGCTTGCCGTCAGGCAGGAACCAGGGCCAGCGATGAGAAGAGTAGACGGTGCCATCCGCGGTGGTGACCGGCGTGGGCGTGCCGCCGCTGGCTGGAACGCGCGATAAACCGGTGTTGTAGGACAGGGCGGCCACAATGGTTCCATCCTGGTTCCAAGTGCCGCCACGTCCCAGCGTCGAACCGCAGATCGTGACCGGCGTGCCACCGCTCACTTCGATTCGTTTCAGCTTGTCGTCGGTAAAGAAGGCTATGGATCGGCCATCGGGCGACCAGAAGGGGAACATTGCACCCTCGGTGCCTGGAAGCGCCTCTGGAGAAGTTGAATCGAGCGACCGCAGATAGAGTTGCGCGCCCCCAGCACCGTAGGCTGAAAAGACGATGTAATGGCCGTCCGGAGAAATCATCGCTGGGCCGCTGTGATCGCCCGACAGGTTGAACTGCATCTTGTCGGGAGGATTGATCTCGACTCGCAGCACCGGCAACTGCTTCTGGTTCGCCTGATAAAGCAGGAACAGTGTTGATGCGGCAATCACTGCCAAAATCGCAACTAGTCCCCAGAGCCACGGAGTACGGCGCTTGCGCGGTGCCATTGTCATCGCCGGTGCGCTGACCTGAGATACGCCGTCGGCGATCTGCTTTAGTTGCAGCTTGACGTCGTGCGCCGTTTGCCAACGCTCGTCCGGGTCCTTCGCCAGACAAGTCTTGATCAGCCGCTCCAGCGCGAGCGGCGCCATCGGTTGCATGGAAGAGATCGGGGCCGGTTCGCGCTCCAACACCGCAGCCATTGCGGTCGCCGCCGTTTTGCCCTCGAAGGCCCGCTTTCCCGTGACCATCTCGTACAGCACCGCACCCAGGGCGAAAATGTCCGAACGTGCGTCGGCTTCCCTGCCCTCGATCTGCTCCGGCGACATGTATTGGAACGTTCCCACCACGGTGCCCTGCGCTGTAAGGGGATGGCTTCCTGGAGGCGAGGTCAGATTAGCTGTCAGGCCGGATGCCGCTGCCGCAACCGATGCCTTTGCGAGACCGAAGTCCATCAGCTTGGCTCCGGTCTTGGTCAACATGATGTTGCCGGGCTTCAAATCGCGATGCACCACCCCGCTGCGATGTGCCTTCTCTAGGCCGTCGCATATTTCGATCCCATACCGCAAGACCTGCTCAACCGGCAGAGGCCCCTTGCTTAAGCGGTCGGCCAGGGTCTGGCCTTCCAGGTATTCCATCACCAGGTAATCGACCCCATCCTGGTGTCCAACGTCGTGGAGCGTGCAGATATTGGGATGGTTCAGCGATGAGATCGTCCGAGCTTCCCGGTCGAAACGCTGTTTGGCCTCTGCGTCTTCCGAAAGATGGGAAGGAAGTATCTTGACCGCAACGCTACGGTCGAGGCGCGTATCGCGGGCGCGATAGACCTCGCCCATCCCGCCGGCGCCTAGCGGCGACAGAATTTCATAAGGACCAAGTTTGGTACCAGAGACAAGTGACATCGGTGCGCGAATTATACTTTATTCATTCGAAAGACCTGTTTTGTATGGACACCAGGAATTTACCCAACTCCGGTTGCTGCCTGTTCGTGGGGCGGCAGAGAAACTGGCGCACCTCTCGGCCTCAGCACGAAGTTGTTCGCCGTCTCCGCGCCCGCTCCAGGTTGCAAGCCCTCGGTAAACCCGCTCGGCACCCATGGAGAGATACCCGTAGCTGCAGAACGAGTGCCGCGCACGGTGTGGGACCGTCCCCCACACCGCCCATTCTCTTTTCTCTCCTGAACAGATGCTTTTTCTACTGGCAAAGCACTTTCTGGCAGCGGCGGAAGTAGGCGAGATCTTCGCGTCGGACGCGCTCTTCCAGCCGCCTTGCGACGGTCGGATGGGATTTGGCCCCTCCAATTAAATGCGTGAATCCGATGCGTGCAGCATGGTTTGGATCAAAAGCCTCTTTCCCGGTCGGGAAGAGGTGGCCTATTCGTACGCCTTGGTAAGGGGAAGTGCGCCTGTAGGCATGGAACTCCGCACAAGCCGAAAGGAAGAACTGCTCGAGGACAATGCTATAGCCGCGCTTGTCGTGCAGTCGGGACCACGCCGCTGCGTTTTCCACTCGCAAGACCAGGTCGACGGCGGTCCTTGCATAGTAACGAAGAAATTCAACGTGTGAACCGCCTATGACCCCGCAGTTTTCCGCCGGGAAGTAGCTGCGATTCGACCTCGCCCATTCCCATTCCATGGGTAGTCTCACGCCTTGTTGAGCGAACGCCCACTCGATATCCTGGGGACGATAGTGAGGATCGTGGGCATGAAATCCCTCCGGGTTCTGCGTAAAAACGGGAGCTTCGAGGAGGTGGCTCGGCAATCGCTTCCACAAGAAAACGTCCGCATCCAAGTGCAGAAAAGGGCGATCCTGAAGGCTATAGGCGACCAGCTTTCCCAAAGCCCACCAACCCTGATCGACGTTGTTCAACCGCTCTAATTCTGTCGATACTTCCGAGAAATGCAGGCCTAGTTGATCGACAAGCAGTTTCTTTCCGGGCCGATCCGTGATCAGGAGGGTCTCGGGATAATGGCGGCTGGCAGTCTGCACGGAAAGTCCCCAAGCCAGTAAATGGTGCAGAGGCCTGCACCAGATGCCACCGTAGTATGCATGAAACGGCTTGCTCCAAAAGGACCATACTGCCCGCATCGTTGCTCCCCACGTCAACTATTTGAATTAAATCGACACGCTTGAGAATGGTCTCCCAAGTTTCGCGTCACCGACAGTGGCCCATTCATCTTGCCCAGGAATTCGATTAGGTTTTCCCCTGTTTCGTGGTGCGAGGCAAGGCTACAGCTCGAATCTCCGGCGGCGGATCGCCAATGGGCTGTTCTCCGGCGGGGAGGACGATATTTTGAAATGTCGCCGTGCCCACAACGGGTTGAAATGCGGCCGAGCTCAGATAGACCGGTCTTGCGTCGGTATTGGCAATCTCCAGAAAGAGTTGGGTCGCCGCCCGCGTCTTCCCGGTATCCCCGGCGTAGTTGATCAGAAAATATCCGGTGTCGTCGGTATAGGCAAAACCGTAGCGCCGGAGATACGTTTTGTCGGCATCCACCAGGAAGACAGTGAACCTGGCAGCGGGCTGCAACTGGGCATTCAGGACGAAGCCTTGCAGGGCCCATCCTGTGCTGGCAACCTGAACCGCCGGCGCGGCAAGCTGCTGGCTGACCAGTGAAACTCTGGCAACAGTCGTTTGTATCGCCGTCACCGAGGCTTGCGCAGCCTGAACGCGAGGATCGCTGGCGCCGTATTGGGCAGTGAGCGCCGCGACCGTGCGGGTGGCTTGGGACAGCCGCGCCTGATGTACGAGTCCGAGCCTCTGGATATGCTGAGTCGCATCGGTGTCGGCTGCGGTCAGCGTCGTCTTCAACTGTGCCGCGGCTTGCGCGGCCGTCGGCGTGGCGCCTGCCGCCGTGCCGGTGGTGGTGCTGCTGGCAGCGCTACTCGTGGTCTTGCCGGTGGAAGCAGTGTCCGCGGTGTTGCTTGCTGCGTCGTCTGATGTCGCACTCATAATCTTCGATTCCTCCGGTCTTGATTGGCCGTAATCATGCTATGGCTGGCGTGACGTGGGCTTCTATTTGGAACCTGAAAGCGCCTCCTGCAACTGTGTGCAGAGACCAGCGACGATCTCATTGATAAAGGCGATGTTGTGACTGTGCTTGAGCCATAGGCCCACAGCCAATAGGCAATTTGTGGATATATTTTCTTGCGTGATGTTGGCGACGCCAATCGTGAGGCCGGAGAAGAAGGCCGATCCGAATTTTTCCTGAAAGCGATTGCCGACGACACTGAGTGAATCGCCAACCAGCAGCGCATCGAAAAACGCACTGGGTCGCAAGGCGTCCAGCCAGCAATGGTTGTTACAAAAGGTCAGGTGATCAGGTGTGACGATAAAGACGGACGCATCCTCGCGCTGCCGGCTGGCAGTCGCCTCAAGCTGGCAAATGTTATTGCAAAAGAGAACCGCGCCGCAGGAAAAGTTGAGAGAGGGCGCAGCGGAGAAGTCAGTGTTCGAGGACGTCGCCTTCGCATAGATGCCGCTGGGCAGGCTCGCCGCGGTAGCGGTTTCGATCGCCGTTCCGAGATTAATGATGTAGACAGTCTGCGCCAGGCTCGTTCCCTTGGAACGAACCAGCCCGCCCGTCGTGAGGTGGTTGTTGACAATGCTGAACGGTCCCAAACCGCTGATACCGAGCGCCCAACCCAGAGGAACCCGCACAACATTGTGCTTGATGCGCACGGCGGGAAGCCCAGGCTCATAGATGGGAGTTGAGATATTCACTGGAGAGTTTGTTGCCAGCTCGGAGTTGACCCACTGGGAACTGTCGAGGGGCTGGGGGAAACTTGGAGGCGTGCCGAACAGGACGATTCCTCCTTGCATAGTACCGGTCGAGGTGGGCGGCTCGCTGCTGGCCTGCGACCAGTCGCGGGTTTCCAGCACTTGATTGCGGCTGATCTCGACCAGTTCGCCCTGCAGGACATAGATGCCGCAGACATACGCTCCAGGTTGCGATCCAAAGTCTGTAAGCGTGTTGTCGCAAATCGTCAGGTTCTGCGCATCCGAAATGCAAACGGCGCCGTAGGCGAGAGAGAATATCGCGGCGCCCGTGATGGTAACCAGCTTACGACGCAGCGTACTCGAGATAGCATTGCCCGAGATGTTCAGCCCTACGGCGGTGATGATCTCGGACGTCTGGCTCAAATCGAAAAATCCCACCGGGCCGATTCCACAAAGACCCATGTTGCTGATGCGATTACGCTGGATCTTAATGTTGGATAGGATGCCGCTAGAGACAACGGTGCCTCCGCTGGTACCAGGGTTGGTCCCGGGGGTGAGCAGAGTTGCGGTGTCGCTTGCGCCGGTCAGGAGCACGCCGTTCCATTCGCCCGTGTCATTTTTGTTAGCGTCAATCACGGAAAAACTGCCAAGCGTGATGCCGTTCCGGCCGCCGCCTTGGATCTCATTTTCCACCAAAAGAACTTCAGCCGAGTGCCCACCAATCTGGATACCTCCCGGGTGTCCGACGCCCGGCGCTTGATTCAAGTCCGATGCAGAAACCTCGCTGAAGCGGGTATTCAGTAGTGCGGGCTCCTCCGAGGTAGAGATAGGAACGAAAGAAATGCTGCTCGATCCGCTCAAAGACCCGGCGGAAGCGCCGGCGGCGCTCCCAGCGGTGCTGCCAGCGGCGGACAAATCTTGCGCGACCACAGTCGGCAACCACTGCTGAACGTTGGCCGCCGACTGAATGCCCACCCAATTGCGATTGATTTGAATCTCGGTTCCGCTGGCGTAGATTGCGGGCCAGGTGCTGGCGACATTCTTCATCGCCACCCGGTTTCGTTCGATGCGCAGCAACCGCACCCGCTCGGCAAGAATTGCAGGAAACGTTGCAGCCGTGAACACCATGTCCTCAAGTGCAACGTCCAATGCCGGATAAGCCAGGCCGACGGGGTCGAGCGCGGCGAGCTGCGCAATCTGGGCGGGCGTGAGCGATGTCAAGGTTCCGTCGATCAGGACGCCGGCTTCATCGTCGGCAGCTTCCACTACAAACGATCGAAGTTTGATGTGCTGGGAGGCAGCGATGCTGATCACCGCAGTGACTGGATTCACCGCCCCTGCCGACGATGCTGTCCCCGCTGCCTGCTGGGCTGTCTGCCCGCCGGCGCCTGGGGCAAGGGAAGCGGAGGCCACGCGCGTTTGCCAGCCGCAGCCATGAATCACAACGTCACTGCAGCCGACGATGTTCACGTTTTCGTAATAGATGCCGGGAAGAATGCAAATCTCGCCTCCCTCGTCCGGCAAAGAGTCTATGGCTGTCTGGATCGAGGTGAAATCTCCAAAGGTATTCACGCCGTCGCCGACCCGGTACGAGCAGCAGGATGACGAAACCGTGGGGGTCAATTCCGTAAGAGGATAAAACGGCTTGCGACAGTCCTGGACAACCGGCTTGCCCTTCTCCGTGTCCCATTGAATGCAGGCCAACGGAGCACTGAAGACCTCGATGCGACGTGGAGGCAGAAAAGCGCTGCCATCGCTTTCGGCCGGGGGCCATTCGATTTCTCCCGTTGCGGTCCGTGCGGGGATGAGCCAATAATCTCCGGACGCATACTGACCCTGGGTAAACTCGACCTCGATTCCATTCTCCAAAGGGACCAATGCGGTGGAGAGACTCACGCCATTCGAAGTGGCGGCGGAACCAAACTGGTCCCAGCGCCGCATGCGCGGATTTTGGGTCTTGTCCACGCTCACCGATTGCTGCATGGTCACGCTCAGCCCGGTTATCGACTGGATACAGCAGAGGTTCCCGGGCTTGTTGGGAGGTTGGCCGAATTCGTAGGTATCATCGGTGATCTCGACCCAGTCGCCAACAGAGAAACCCAGGTTGGCGTCGAGGCCGAGACTGTCAACCGACACCACGTTGGAACCAGGGGTGTCTGTGATCGCCACTACAACCGAGCCATTCTCGCGCGACCATTTGAAGGTAGCCGTGGACTCGTCCCCGGATTGGTGGATTTCCACGCGATAGAGCTGATTTTCCAAGCCGCGATAGCCGGCTGCCGGCGTGGGCTGGCAAGAGCAGTCACTGGAGTCGCCGCTGGTCTGCGCGTTCAGCTTGCCTTGATTCGGCGCTGGCATAACGCCAAGGTGCATCGACTTGCAGCATCCTCCATCAGGCTGAACAATCGATACGGTGGTAGCCGGTGCGGCTTCCGCCGTTAGGTTTGTCGCGAGAGTGAGATTGGCATCGCTGGCGATGGAACCGATCTCGTAGGGAATTTGGGTGACATCCGAGGCGAACACGATCTGTTGGCCTACCTTCAGGTCAGTCGTGAAGGAAGTGCCGCTTCCAATTACTGTCGCCTCGTTCTGGCTCACCGCTACGGTCCCGGCGACCGGCTTGGTTTTACCGGACATCGGGCCATAGGCCACCACTCGCCAAACCGTTTGTAAGCGGGCCGTGGTATCCGCCATGCCTAGGGCCGGCTCACGCAGGCCGGGGTCATCCAACGCGGTCACCAGCCGCCGCCAGACCTGGAGGTAAACCTGAATCACATTGATTGAGGCTGGCTGGCTGCCTTGAAGCTCGCCAAGAAGCGTTTGATCGGTCGGGTCAGGGTCGACAAGAAATGGCTGGTCCGAGTAGGCCCGGCGATGCTCATTCTCACAGAGAATCCCGTCCACGTAATAACGCCCTTTGCCGATCCAGATAGCGCCGTCACGTACTGTAATCTTGAAGCCCTCGTCGTGGATGGGCCCGCCGACTATTCCTACCACGTCGACGGTCTCGGTCGCGCGAAGATAATCGTAGATCGCGCATTGTTCGTTGGCGTCGGCATCCAGGGCAACCCGCCCCTGCTGCTGAAGCACGGATGTGTAATTCTTCTGTGGCCTAAATCGCAGCTTGCTAAAGTCGCCCCTCATGGTTGCGTCTCCTGTTTTTGCTCGGTCGGCCTTCGATACTCTTGCCCCAATTTCGCGTTAAATCAGAGCTGCGCCGATACTCACGAATCGCAGATCGTCCTCGTCGTCGTCTTCGCACGGATTCCAGAGATTCCAGATATTGCCATACAGCCCATAGCCATACGCTAACGGCTGCGGCAAGATGATCACGGGATGGGAGGGTTCCAGAAAGACTCCCACTTCCAGCCCGAAGGGCACATACTCCGGCGCCCGCAACTGGACGTTGGCCACTGCCTCAGTTTCTTGCAAGGCGTAGTACACGCCCATTTGGGAACCGTTATCCGCGCCGGTCCAGACCGCCATCGGAGTATCGCCGCTGAGCAATCCGTAAGACGGATGGCCATAGCGCAGAGTGACAAACCTGGGCAGAAAGGTAGCTTCCTGCGACGACTCCGGCGGCAGGCATTTGAACTGCTGGGGCACGATAGAGCTGGCCGGGAGAAAGCAAAAGCGCACGCATCCAGCTTGTTGCCGGCTGCACCACAGCGCGGCCTTCCAGCCGTTGTTTCGCGCCAGGCGCGCCAGAAAGATGGTGTTCGACGCCAATTCCATCGTGCGGACACGAACTTTTCCAATGACCGTGCTGTCCTCAATATGAAGATCCGCGCCTTCCGAAACCATATCCGTCGCGGCGTAAGCCACACCGCATCGCGAGCCGCTATCGACGATGCACGAGCAGATTCGAGTTGTGCCTCCCACCGAGGCGACAATCGGCCCGGTGATACAACGGGCCAGGCTGAGGCTGACTTCCGTCGCCGAAACCCGAATGCTAGGCTCGCCCGGACTGGTGGGCATGCCGTCGCGCTGCAGCCCGATTCCGGGAACGAGCGTGCAATCCATGAGTTGGACGTTGGCTACGTTGCCCAGAATCCGAACAGACCCTGAAATCCAGACGCCACTGATGCAGAGGTTAAGCTGGCCGCTGTCGCTGACGGCGGGCTGCTCAGCCTGGACCTCAATATCGCCGCGCAAGAGCACGCGGCAATTCTGGTATGCGAACGTTGTCCCACCGGCGGACGGTGGCTGGGCGCAGAGAATCCACAGTTGGCTTTGTGGGGGCAAAACGATAGCGTTAGCACCACACAGGTTCACATCCAGCGTCGCAAAACCGGGCAGAATAATCAGCCCACTTGATCCCGCCGGCAGGCCATTCCAATGCGTAATGGCGTCTTCCAAAGTTGCCGCGCTGGAGCCGACTACGGCGACGTAGTTGAACTGGATGTTATCGAGCGTGCTGGAAAGACTCGTAGAACGGTCGTAGGATCCGCCGCCCATTTCCGCCGGGAAGCCGTAGGAGTGGCTAACCTCGACCTGCTGCGGCGGCGGGAAATCCGCGGCGAATTGGATTCTTCCCAGCACAGGATCGATCGCAACCTTCCCGCTCCGGGTGCAGCCCCACGAACCGTCCGGGCGATCGGCAAGGTTGCGACAGCAAATCTTTGATTCATCCAGAATGGGCAACCCATCGGCGTAGATCACCATGCTGTTGGCCTGCCCGTAGAACTGTCCGAGGTTGCGGTGAAATTCGCGCCGCAAAATCGGCTGGGGCACATCGAGACGGGTGGTCAGACCGCCGAACGACGCCCGCGGCGGAACGGCATTGAACAATGGCATGTTCTGCCCCAGGGGACTGAACATGTAGCGCTCGGCATCCACCTGGAACGCGGGAGCCTGGAGCACATGGAACGGCTGCCACCGCCAGAGGTAGACGCCGACGTCGGGAATATTGAAGCGTCCGCCCCCGTGCAAATTGATGTCGAGCGGGGTCGGATCGGGATTGGATACGATGCGGTTGCGCGGGGCGATT
>Ga0302326_10005574_pt1 | contig 28681 bp, 23 predicted proteins | sample Palsa_T0_3_FD_202264 | JGI IMG/M metagenome (GOLD analysis project Ga0302326, IMG submission 202264) | Peat permafrost microbial communities from Stordalen Mire near Abisko, Sweden - Palsa_T0_3 | ecosystem: Environmental > Terrestrial > Soil > Palsa > Peat permafrost | place: Sweden: Abisko... | reverse complement strand
CGACCGTTTGAGTGGACTTTCACCCGCGCCAAGCTCGACAACGTGATCGAGAAGATCACCCGTCACGAAGCGCAACCCCTCGCCCTCGCAGCATGAACCGCAACACTTGCGGACGCGTCCACTAGTCGTGCGCGAGCACCGTGTCGACGCCCCCGTCATCCGACTCGACCCGCCACCCGTTGGCGATCGCCTTCCGCCACCACGCCCGCCTGTGCTTAGCGTGGGCTGTCTCCGAGTGCTCCCGACAGTTGGGGGCTCGATAGCTCTTTGAGGTCAGACGGCACCCACCGCCAGCGGGATTGGCGGAAACAGGACGTCCACGCCGGGCTCGTGCCGTGTCAAGCCGGCCGCTATTTTGGGCCGCGAAGGCTAGCCTGTGCGCGATGGAGGTCGACGCTTGGCTCGTCCGCGCCTCGTCGAGGCGGCCGGATCGTGCAGCGCTGCAGACTCCGCGGGGGGACTGGTCCTACGCGCGCCTGCACGCGGCCGCGCGCTTCGGCGCCGCCGCGCTGGCGGCCCGCGGCGCCGGGCCGGGCGAGCGCGTGGCGATCGCGCTGCCCGCCGGCCTGGACTTCGCCCAGGCGCTCCACGCCTGCCTGCTGCTCGGCGCAGTTGCAGTGCCGGTCGACCTGCGCCTGGCAGCACACGAGCAGGCGCCGATGACCGACGGCGCCGCCGTGGTGGTGGCCGAGCCGCTGGGGGAGGGGCCCGAGCCGGCCGGGCTCGCGCTCAGCGGCACCCACGACCTCGACGCCGTCGCCGTCGTCATCCACACCTCCGGCACCACCGCCGCACCGCGGCCGGTGGAGCTCACCTACGCCAACCTGCTGTGGAGCGCCCTGGGCTCGGGCGTGGCGCTCGGCGTGGACGAGGACGAGCGCTGGCTGTGCGCGCTGACGACGGCCCACGTCGGCGGGCTCTCGATCCTCGTGCGCTCGGCGATCTACGCCACCACCGCCATCGTCCACGAGCGCTTCGAGGTGGACAGGGTGCTGCACGAGCTCGGCTCGCGGCGCACGACGCTCGTCAGCCTCGTCGCCACCACGCTCGCGCGGCTGCTCGACGCCGGCCTGCAGCGGCCGGCCGGCCTGCGCTGCGCGCTCACCGGCGGCGGCCCCGTGCCCGCGGCGCTGCTCGCGCGGGCTCAGGACGCCGGCGTTCCGGTGGGCCTCACCTATGGCTTGAGCCAGGCCGCCTCGCAGGTCACGACCACCACCGTGGCCGACCTCCTCGGGGCGCAGGACGATCCGGCGCGCCCCAACGCCGGTCCGGCGCTGTTCTGCACACGTGTGCAGATCGCACCCGACGAGGAGATCCTCGTGCGCGGCCCCACGGTCGCGCCGGGAGCCCTCGCCAGCGACGGCTGGCTTCACACCGGCGACCTCGGCGGGCTCGACGATCGCAACCGCCTGCTCGTGACGGGGCGCAAGGTGGACACCATCGTCAGCGGCGGCGAGAACGTCGCCCCCGCGGAGGTGGAGGCCGTGCTGGAGACCCACCCGCAGGTGCTCGAGGCCGCCGTCGTCGGGCGCGCCGATCCGCAGTGGGGCGAGGCCGTGACGGCGATCGTCGTCCCCAGGCCCGGGGCCGTTCTCGACCCCGAGCAGCTGCGCGCGCACTGCGCCGCACAGCTCGCGCCGTTCAAGGTCCCCAAGCGCGTGATCTTCTCATCGGAGCCGCTGCCGCGCACCTCGTGGGGCAAGCTGGTACGCAGGGAGCTGCGGTGAGCTTCGACGCGGACACGTACCGCCGCTCGAGCCTGGACGGCTGGGAAGAGGCCGCCCCGGGCTGGGTGCGCCGGCAGGAGATGATGCGCGAGTTCGCGGCCTCCGTGTCGCACTGGATGGTCGACGCCATCTCCCCGCAGCCGGGGCAGCGCGTGCTCGAGCTCGCCGCCGGGCTGGGGGAGACGGGGATGCTCGTCGCCGAACTGGTTGCGCCGCTCGGCGGCGTGGTGATCTCCGATCAGGCCGAGGCGATGCTCGAGGGTGCCCGCGCCCGCTCGCTGGCGCTCGGCCTCAGCAACGTCGAGTTCCAGGTGCTGAACGCGGAATGGATCGACCTGCCGCTCGCGAGCGTCGACGGGGTGGTGTGCCGCTGGGGCTACATGCTGCTGGCCGACCCGGGCGCCGCGCTGGCGGAGACGCGCCGCGTGCTGCGCCCCGGCGGCCGCGTGGCGCTCGCCGTATGGGACGCGCTCGAGCGCAACCCGTGGGCCCTGCTCCCGGCGCAGGAGCTGATCGAGCGCGGCCTCGCGCCGGGACCGCAGGGGCCGGGGCCGGCGCACGAGCCGGGCGAGCGCTCCGCCGCCGGCGAGCCCTCAGAGCCGCGCCCGGGGCCGTTCGCGCTGGGCAGCGCAGAGCTCCTCACCACCCTGCTCGAGCAGGCCGGGTTCGTGGAGGCGCACGTCGAGGCGTTGGAGCTCGTCCGCCGCCACAGGAGCTTCGCCGAGCTGTGGGAGACCACGCTCGACCTGTCGCGCAGCTTCCACGACGCCGTCCTCAGCCGCCCGGCGGGGGAGATCGAGCAGATCGAAGCGTCGCTCGCACGGCGCTTCGGCGCATACACGTTCCCCGATGGGACGCTCGAGATCCCGGCCCGCACGCTCGTGGCGTCCGCGAGCGCCTGAGCATCGCCGCTGAGATAGCCTGCGGGCAATGATCTACGACGACGAAGCAGACCTCAGCCTCCTCGACGGCAAGACCGTGGCCATCATCGGTTACGGCTCCCAGGGCCACGCCCACGCCCTCAACCTCAAGGACTCGGGGGTCGACGTGGTGGTCGGCCTGCGCGCGGACTCGGCCTCCGTCGCCAAGGCGCGCGAGCAGGGCCTCGAGGTGCTGCCGGTCGTCGAGGCCTCCAGCCGCGGCGATCTGGTGATGATCCTGCTCCCCGACGAGCGCCACCACGACGTGTGGGAGGCGGAGATCCGCGACGGCATCGCCGAGGGCAACATGATCCTCTTCGGCCACGGCTTCTCGATCCACTACGAGGAGATCGAGCCGCCGGCGGGCGTGGACGTGGCGATGGTCGCGCCCAAGGGCCCCGGGCATCTCGTGCGACGCCAGTTCACCGAAGGCAGCGGCGTGCCCGGACTCGTGGCGGTCGCGCAGGACGCGACCGGCAACGCCCGCGCGCTCGCCCTCGCCTACGCCAAGGGCATCGGCTGCACCCGCGGCGGCGTCATCGAGACGACGTTCAAGGACGAGACCGAGACCGACCTGTTCGGAGAGCAGGCGGTGCTGTGCGGCGGCGCCTCCGAGCTCGTGCAGGCCGGCTTCGAGACCCTCGTGAATGCCGGCTATGACCCTGAGATGGCGTACTTCGAGTGCCTGCACGAGCTCAAGCTGATCGCCGATCTGATGTACGAGAAGGGCCTCGCGGGGATGCGCTACTCGATCTCCAACACCGCCGAGTACGGCGACTACACGCGCGGCAAGCGGGTGATCACAGAGGAGACGCGCGCGAGCATGCGCAAGATCCTCCAGGAGATCCAGTCGGGGGACTTCGCGCGCGAGTGGATCGCCGAGAACCGCGCCGGCCAGGAGAACTTCCTGCGCATGCGCGCCGAACAGGCCGACACCCAGGTCGAGCACGTGGGCGCAGAGCTGCGCTCGCACATGGACTGGATCAAGCCCTCCTTCTGAGCGGCGACCTGGGTCCGGCTCGTCGTGTTGGCCTATCTCTTCTGGCACCACCCGCGAGACCCCGCGAGCACGGAGTCCTACGAGCAGGCCCAGCTCGCCTTCCACCGCTCGCTCGCGCGCAGCCGTCCGGTAGGGATGTGCGGGTCGGCGATCTTCCGCGTCGCCGGCATCCCGTGGCTGTCCACCGGGGCGGGCAGCGAGACGGCGCGCTCCACGTCCGTGCCCGGCTATGAGGACTGGTACCTGGTCGAGGACTACACCGCGCTCGGCGTGCTGGGGGAGGCCGCCGTCGGCCACGGTCACCGAACGCCCCACGATGCGGCCGCCCGCCGCTTCGGCGGCGGCGCCGGGGGGTTGTATGGGCTGATCGAGGGCGAGCGCAACGATCTGCTCTCGGCGGCGTCGCTGGCCGTATGGGTGAAGCGTCCGCCGGGATCCGAGCGTCGCGCGCTCGGCGAGCTGCTCGGCGACGGCATGGACCCGCGGCACGCGAGCCTGTGGCGACGCCAGCTCGTGCTCGGCCCGGCGCCCGAGTTCTGCCTGCTCGCGCGCGAGGCTCCGGCCGGGGTGACGCCGGCGCGACTCCCCGACGGGTGGAGCGCCGAGACGCTCGAGCGGGAAGCCCTCTGGAGCGGCTGACGCGGTGATCGACGCGGAGCTCGCCGGCGGCGAGTTCGCGCGCCAGGAGAGCCGCTTCCGCGACTGGGTCGGGCCCGATCCGCGCACCGGCGCCACGGGCGAGCACCAACCCGAGGCCGGCCGCTACCACCTGTACGTCTCGCTCGCCTGCCCCTGGTGCCATCGCACGGCGATCGTGCGCGAGCTCGCGGGCCTCCAACAGGCCCTGCCGATCTCCTACCTGGCGCCGTTCCGCGACGAGCGCGGGTGGGCCTTCACCGGCGAGCGGTTCGCCGACGGACCCGCCGGCGAGTACGTCGACGCGCTGCACGGCTGGGCGTTCATGAGCGAGGCCTACAGCGCGAGCGACCCGAGCTTCGGGGAGCGAATCACCGTCCCGGTGCTGTGGGACACCCGCACCGAGCGGATCGTCAACAACGAGTCGAGCGACATGATCCGCATGATGGGCAGCGCCGACTCGCTCGGCGGGCTCGGCCACGGCGCCGAGCTCGACCTCTACCCCGAGGAGCTTCGCGCGGAGATAGACACGATCAACGAACGTGTCGTGCGCTTCGACGAGGTCTACAACCTGCACTTCCGCTGCAATCGTCGGCGCCTGGTCGACTACCCCAACCTGTGGGGATACGCGCGCGAGCTGCACCAGTTGCCGGGCGTGGCGGGCACGGTCGCCATGGACCAGATCAAGCGCCACTACTACACCACCCACGACGAGCTCAACCCCAAGCGCATCATCCCCGTCGGTCCAGGCTACGACTGGGCCGAGCCCCACGGCCGCGACCGTTAGCGCCCGCCGTTCGCTACACTCGCGTTCGTCGTCGCGACTGGCGCTCGGGTGGAGTTCACCACCGGGAAGCGACGATCGGATCACCGCCGCGCGCCTGGGCAGCCTCACGGCACACAGCAATCCTGTAGAGGTCGCGAACAGCGAGGAGCCCACATGACGACGAGTCCCCTGACAGAGCAAGCGGCGCTGGTCATCCCCGACGAGCTGAGGCCGGCCGACGGGCGCTTCGGCTGCGGGCCCTCGAAGGTGCGCCCGCAGGCGCTCGCGCGCCTGGCCGGCGAGGGCGCGGCGGTGATGGGTACCTCCCACAGGCAGAAGCCCGTGAAGGCGCTCGTCGGCGAGATCCGTGCGGGCCTGGGCGAGCTGTTCGCCGCCCCCGACGGCTACGAGGTGGCGCTCGGCAACGGCGGCGCCACCGCCTTCTGGGACGCCGCCGCCTTCGGGCTCGTGCGCGAGCGCGCCGCACACCTGAGCTTCGGGGAGTTCTCCCAGAAGTTCGCAGCGGTGACCTCCGGCGCGCCGTTCCTGGCCGACTCGCTGATCGTCAAGGCCGAACCTGGCGACGCGCCCGAGCCGGCAGCGCTCGCAGGGCTTGCCGACGGGCAGGGCGCCGACCTGCTCGCATGGGCGCACAACGAGACCTCCACCGGGGTGATGGCGCCGGTGGTGCGCCCGGGTGGCGCAGCCCAGCCGGGCGGGGCGCTCGTGGCGATCGACGCCACCTCGGGCGCGGGCGGGCTGCCGGTGGACCTTGCACAGGTGGACGCGTACTACTTCGCCCCACAGAAGAGCTTTGCCGCCGACGGCGGCCTGTGGCTCGCCGTGCTCAGCCCCGCCGCCCAGGAGCGGATCGCCGCGCTCCACGCCTCCGAGCGCTGGATCCCCGAGTTCCTCTCGCTGCACACCGCGCTCGAGAACTCGCTCAAGGACCAGACCTACAACACGCCGGCCGTGGCCACCCTGTTCCTGCTGGCCGATCAGGTTCGCTGGATGCTGGACGGCGGCGGCCTGGACTGGTGTGTGGCGCGCACGCGGGCCTCCTCCGAGCACCTCTACGGATGGGCCGAGCAGACCGCCTACACGACGCCGTTCGTCGCCGATCCCGCCAAGCGCTCGCTGGTGGTGGGCACGATCGACTTCGACGAGCAGCTCGACGCCGCCGCGGTCGCCGCCACGCTGCGGGCCAACGGGATCGTCGACGTCGAGCCCTACCGCAAGCTCGGCCGCAACCAGCTCCGCGTCGGCATGTTCCCGGCGATCGACACCAGCGACGTGCAGGCGCTCACCGCATGCATCGACTGGGTGGTCGAGAGGATCGGCGGATGAGCGCCGTCACACCACAGGCCAGCGGCGAGGCGCGCGCCAACGGAGCGCGCGCGAAGGTGCTCGTCAAGGAGAAGATCGGCGACTCCGGGGTGGCGCTGCTGCGCGAGCACTTCGACGTCGAGATCGGCGTCGACTGGGACGAGCAGGAGCTTGGCGAGCGCATCGGCGAGTACGAGGGCATCGTGATCCGCTCGGCGACCAAGATGACCGCGGAGCTGATCGAGCGCGCGGGGCGCCTGCACGTGATCGGCCGGGCGGGCGTGGGCGTGGACAACGTGGACGTCGTGGCCGCCACCAAGCGGGGGATCGTCGTCGCCAACGCGCCCGAGTCCAACGTCGTAACCGCCGCCGAGCACACGATGGCGCTGCTGCTGGCGCTCGCGCGCAACATCCCGCAGGCGTACGCGTCGCTGATCGCCGGCAAGTGGGAGCGCTCGAAGTTCTCGGGCGTGGAGCTGTACGAGAAGACGCTCGGAATCGTCGGCTTCGGGCGCATCGGACAGCTCGTCGCGCAGCGCGCCCGCGGCTTCGGCATGCGCGTGCTCGCGTTCGACCCGTTCGTCAGCGCCGAGCGCTACCGCGAGCTCGGGGTGGAGAAGGCCGACGGTCCCGACGACATCTACACGCAGGCCGACTTCATCACCATCCACCTGCCCAAGACGCCCGAGACCGAAGGCTTCGTGGACGCGGAGGCGTTCGCGAAGATGCGCCCGAGCGCCCGCATCCTCAACGTCGCCCGCGGTGGCCTGATCGACGAAGCGGCGCTCAAGGATGCGCTCGACGCCGGCACGATCGCGGGCGCCGCGATCGACGTGTTCGCGAGCGAGCCGATGACCGAGCACCCGCTGTTCGGCTACCCCAACGTCGTCGTTACGCCGCATCTGGGCGCCTCCACCGCCGAGGCGACCGACCGCGCCGGCTACCAGAGCGCCGAGCAGGTGGTCGCCGCGCTCACCGGGGGCGTGGTCTCCACGGCCGTCAACATCCCCGCCATCGGCGCCGAGGACATGGAGACGCTCGAGCCGTTCCTGCCGCTGGCCACGCAGCTCGGTCGCCTGGCCATGGAGCTCGCGGAGGGCAGCTCGGTGGAGCGCATCGAGGCGGCGTTCCTCGGACGAATCGCCGACTTCGACACGCGCCTGCTCGGCCTCGCGGTGATCGTAGGCGCGCTCCAGGGCCGCACCGAGGAGCAGGTCAACCTCGTCAACGCACCCACCATGGCCCAGCAGCGCGGGATCGTGTTCGAGGCCAAGTCGGTGTCCGAGGCGGAGGACTTCAACGAGCTGATCCGGGTGACCGTGATCGCCGGCGGCGAGCGCGTGGCGGTCGCCGGCACCGGCATCGGCCCCAACGGCGTTCCCCATCTCGTCGAGGTGCAGGGCAGGCGCCTGACGATCGAGCTCGAGCCCCACGTGACGATCTTCCGCTACGAGGACCTGCCCGGCATGATCGGACGGGTGGGCACGATCTTCGGCGCCCACGGCATCAACATCTCCTCGGCCGCCGTCGGCCACGGTGCCGACGGGCGCACCGCGGGCAGCGGCGACTCGGCCACGCAGCGTCTCGCCGCGATGGTCGTCACCACCGACGCACCCGTGCCGCCCGGCGTGCTCGAGGAGATCGTCGCCTCCGAGGGCTTCGACAAGGGCTGGTCGATCGACCTCAGCGTCTAGCCCGGGCCGACACCGCTCGCACCGGTTGTGGGCGGGCGCTTGCACCCCATGCTCATGCGTCGAGACGCCCGGCCGCCGCTCACAGGGCCCCGCGGGGTCGCCGATGTCCTGCCGGACCATGAAAACCGGGAATGACACAGAAGCGGGCTCGGCGGTCGACGCCAGCGACACGCAGAAGCTCGCCAAAACCAGCCGGCGGGCTGCCGAGGCGCTGCTGCGTGAGCACCCCGACGCGGTGATATACGCGCAGCGGGCGGACGCGGCCCTGGTGGCGGTCCCCGACTCGCTCGGGCTGGAGGGGCACCCGGTGATGGCGACCGAGGGGCGTACCGGCATGGACTTCTTCGTCGCCGAGGACCGCATGGCGACCGTCAGGGCATGGATACGCGCCAAAAACGAGGCGGTGGCGGAAACGACGGTGCGTCTGTGCAGCAACCCGGACGAGTGGGTGGTGCTGAAGATCCTCGACGTGCGCAGGGGCCACGGGGTCGTGCTGAACCTGCTGTGGCCCGCCAGCGAGGCGCCCACGGACGTGGCGGCCAGGACGCTCGCGGCCACACCGTCGAGCACGCCCCGCTTCTGCACCCGCAAGCAGGACGAAGAGGGAAACGTCATCGACTGCGACGAGGCCTACCTGCAGATGTTCGGCTACACCTCCGAGGAAGTGATCGGCCAGCCGACGTTCGAGCGCGTGCATCCCGAGGACCAGGCGCGCGTGATCGAGGGCTGGATCACCGTCGTGGCGACCGGCAGGGTGCAGATGTTCCGCATTCGCATGCGCCGCAAGGATGGAAGCTGGCTGTGGGTCGACACCACGCTCCACAACCTCCTCGGCGAGGAGCAGGGCTGCGTGATGGCCGAGTGCATCGACGTGTCCGCCGAGATGACCGCTCAGGAGAAGCTGCAGGACCGCGAGGAGCTCCTGCGCAACCTGATCGAGGAGATGCCCGACGGCCTGCTCCAGCTCGACCGCGAGCTGGGCGTCGTCTACCACAACCCCCGTCTGCTCGAGATCGTGTTGGGTGCCGCCGCGACGGGCGCGGACTGCTCGCAGCCGCGCGACGGGGCCGAGTCGGAGCCCTCACCCGAGGCCGAGCTGTTGGCGCTGGCGGATCTCCTTAGGGGCCTCACCGATGAGGCCCGGCAGGCATTCGACGCGGTCCTCGCCCGCGCGCTCGAGGCGGGCGTTCGTCAGGACGTCGAGCTCGAGCTGGAGCTCCCCTCCGGAGAGCGGCGCAACGTCCTCATGAAAGTCCGTCCGCTGCAGCGGGGCAGCGGCGTGGTGACCGGGGCGATCGCGTCCGTGCTGGACGTCACCGACAGCGCTCGCGCGCGCCGGGAGCTCGAGCGGCGCGCCACCTTCGACGCGCTCACCGGCGCGCACAACCGCGCGTCCATCATGGGGGTGCTGTCGCGCGAGCTCGAGGCCTCGCCCGACACGGGCGTGGTGTACGTCGACCTCGATTGGTTCAAGTCGGTGAACGACACGCTCGGCCACGCCGCCGGCGACGAGGTGCTCATGCAGGTCGCCGAGCGCGTCAAAGCGGCGATGCGATCCAGCGACGAGCTCGGTCGCCTGGGCGGCGACGAGTTCCTGATCCTGCTGCGCGGCGTCACCGACCTCGAGATCGCGATGAACGCGGCGGAGCGGATCAGCGAGTCGGTGCGCGGCGTCTACAAACTGAGCTGCGCCAGCCTCGAGCTGTGCGCGAGCGTGGGCGTCGCCTGCGCGGAGGATCGGCAGATCACCGCCGAGGAGCTCGTGGAGCGGGCGGACACGGCGATGTACCGCTCCAAGGAGCAGCGCCGCGGGGCTCCCGTACTCGCGGCCTGACCGGCCCCGTCGGTGCTACCCTGCACCGAGATGTCGTTTCACACCTCGCTTCTCACGCTTCTTCTGCCTGTGCCCGCAAGGGTGCTCCCCCCTCGGGGGGAATAGCGCGTGGCGGCCGCCTAGCCGCATACCAACGGAGAGGAACAGCAAGCGAGATAGAGAAGGAGCACGAACGACATGAGCACTCACGCACGCAACGACGCCCACCGCGTCAAGATCTTCGACACCACCCTGCGCGACGGCGAGCAGTCGCCGGGGATCTCATTGAACAAGCAGGAAAAGCTGGAGATCGCCCACCAGCTCGCACGCCTGGGGGTGGACGTCATCGAGGCGGGCTTCCCGATCACCTCGCCCGGCGACTTCGAGTCGGTCCAGGCGATCGCGCGGGAGGTCGAAGGACCGGTGATCTGCGGGCTGGCACGGACCAGCAGCCAGGACATCGAGGCGGCGTGGAACGCCGTCAGGGACTCCGACCGCCCCCGCATCCACACGTTCATCGCCACCAGCGACATCCACATCGAGCGCAAGCTGCAGACCACTCGCGAGGACGTCAAGGGCCAGGTGCGCGCGGCGGTGTCCCAGGCGCGCGAGTACACCGAGGACGTCGAGTTCTCACCCGAGGACGGCTCGCGCTCGGACGTGGAGTACATGGCCGAGGTCATCCAGATCGCACTCGACGAGGGCGCCACCACGATCAACGTGCCCGACACCGTCGGCTACACCATGCCCAACGAGTACGCCGCGATGTTCACCGAGCTCTACCGCCTGGTGCCGGGGCTGCGCGACGTGATCGTGTCGGTGCACTGCCACGACGACCTGGGGCTGGCGGTCGCCAACTCGCTGGCGGGCGTCGAAGCGGGCTGCCGCCAGGTGGAGTGCGCGATCAACGGCATCGGCGAGCGCGCCGGCAACGCCTCGCTCGAGGAGGTCGTGATGCTGCTGCACACGCGCGAGCCGAGCCTGGGGCTGTGGACGGGCGTGGACACGACGGAGATCGCGCGCACGAGCCGGCTGGTCTCGCGCCTGACCGGCTACCAGGTGCAGCCGAACAAGGCGATCGTCGGGCGTAACGCGTTCGCCCACGAGGCCGGCATCCATCAGGACGGCGTGCTCAAGGAGCGCACCACGTACGAGATCATGGACGCCACCACCGTCGGCCTGCGCTCCAACTCGATCGTGCTGGGCAAGCACTCCGGCCGCCATGCGCTGAGCAAAGCGCTGGAGGAGATGGGCTTCGAGCTCGACGGCGCCGCGCTGAACACCGCGTTCAAGCGCTTCAAGGAGATAGCGGACCGCAAGAAGCAGGTGACGGCCATGGATCTGGAGGCGCTCGTCACCGACGAGCTGCGCGAGGAGGTTCCCGGCTATGCCCTGGAGTCCTTCGAGGTGGACGCGTCCTCGCTGCGCCCGCCGCACGCGCGCGTGACGGTCACGCTGCCCGACGGCTCCTCTGCGACCGGCTCGTTCACCGGCGACGGCCCCATCGACGCCGTCTTCCAGGCGATCAACGTCGCCACCGGGGTTGCGCCGGTCCTCAGCGACTTCACCATCGGCGCCGTAACGGAGGGCCAGGACGCGCTCGGCGAGGTGTCCGTGGTGCTCGAGGTCGCCGGCTTCACCGGCGCCGGGCAGGGGGTGTCCACGGACATCATCGACGCGGCCGCGCGGGCTTACGTGCGGGCGCTGTCGGTGGCGGTGGCGCGCTCGCAGGCGGACGCGGCGATCGGGCTGCCGGAGACGGCCGCGGGTTGAGGAGATTTTATAAGAGGACCCCTCCGGGGTCCCAGCGGGGTCGCGCGTGCCGACCGTCTGCTAGGCGAAGAAGTCGGCGACCGCGACCCGCCAGCCGGGAACGGCGTCGCCCAGGTCGAGCGTCGCGTCGGTGTGCGTGCTCACCTCGCCGCCGGGGCGATACACGGCGGCCGAGCGCGAGCGCGGATCGAGCACGAGCAGGGCGCTCGCGCCCGCCTCGACCCAATTCAGCGCCTTCTCGCGCACGTACCTGCGGCTGTCGTCGGGGGAGACCACCTCGATCGCGAAATCAGGTGCTCCGGGCCAGTACTTGAACGTACGGCCGACCGCCTCCGCGCGCTCGCGGCGCACGAATGCGGCGTCCGGCGCGCGCACCGTGTCGGGGTCGGTGGCGATCAGGAAGCCGGTCTCGGCTCCGACCGTCACCCCCAGGCCGGCGGCGTGAACGTGAGTGCTCAGCAGCCAGCCAGCGGTCATGGCCACACGACCATGCTCGAAGCCAGGGGGAGGCATCATGCGCAGCTCCCCCGCGACGAGCTCGTAGCGCTTGCCCTCACCGCCGGGCAGCTTGAGCAGCTCGTCTGCGGTCGTGACGACTGCATGCGCGCTCATGCCAAGAAGAGTAGCGGGGCAAAAGCGGACATGTGGAAGAGCTTGACGCGCGCCTGGGACGAAACTCTCGTGTCTGTGATAACGTACGCGCGTATGACAACTATCACGCAAGCCGAGCGGCTGGAGCCCGTTGTCATAGGCGCGCGCGTCAAGGCGCTGCGCGAGGTCGCCGGGCTGTCCCTGCGCGATCTCGCCGAGCGCAGCGGCGTCAGCGCGCCGATGCTCTCGCAGGTCGAGCGCGGGGAGACCAGCCCCACGCTCACCGTCGCCGCGCGCATCGCCGCCGGGCTCGACCTGCGCCTCTCGCAGCTGTTGCGCCTCGACGAGGACGGCGCCGTCACGATCGTCCGCGCCGCGCGGCGCACGCGCGGGGGCAACAAACGCCGCGGGCACAGTTTCGAGGTGCTCACCTCCTCCCAGCCCGGGCAGCGCGCCGAGATCTCCAGGCACACGCTAGCCCCCGGCGGAGCCACCGGCGCCGCTGATGACCCGCCCATGCACGAGCCCGGCTCGCGCGAGTCGGCGCTCGTCGAGCGCGGGTCCGTCATCCTCGTCTGCGACGGCCAGCGCTACGAGCTCAGCGAGGGTGACTGTGTCACCTTCGACTCCGATTTGCCACATCACTTCGAGAATCCGACCAGCGACGACGCCGCGTTCTTGGCGGTCGTCGCCGCGGGCTTGAGGCGCAGCTAGTAAGCACACTACGAACGCCGGTCGGGGCCCCGGTAGGGGTCCTTATAAAAAAATCAAGATCCACCAACCCCGAGCACGAGGACCGATGAGAATGCCAAAGACGCTGTTCGAGAAGATCTGGGAGGCCCACGAGGTCGCCGACGGCCTCATCTACATCGATCTGCACCTCGTCCACGAGGTCACCAGCCCGCAGGCCTTCGACGGGTTGCGCCTGGCCGGTCGCACTGTCCGCCGGCCCGACCGCACGCTCGCCACCGCCGACCACAACACCCCCACCGACGGCACGCCGGTCGCGGCGCGGATCAAGGACGAGCTCTCGCGCGTGCAGGTGGAAACGCTCGAGCGCAACTGCCAGGAGTTCGGCGTGCCCGTTTACTCCCTCGGCTCCGACCGCCAGGGCATCGTCCACGTGATCGGCCCCGAGCTCGGCGTCACCCAGCCGGGCATGACCATCGTGTGCGGCGACTCTCACACCTCCACCCACGGCGCCTTCGGCGCGCTCGCCTTCGGCATCGGCACCTCCGAGGTGGAGCACGTGCTCGCCACCCAGTGCATGGTCCAGCAACGGCCCCGCTCGATGCGCATCCTCTACGACGGCCAGCTCGGCTTCGGCGTCACCGCCAAGGACCTCATCCTCGCCACGCTCGGGCAGCTCGGCGTCGGCGGCATGACCGGCCACGCCGTCGAGTACGCCGGTCCCGCCATCGAGGCCCTCTCCATGGAAGGGCGCATGACCGTCTGCAACATGACCATCGAGGGCGGCGGGCGCGCCGGCATGATCGCCCCCGACGACACCACCTTCGCCTGGTTCAGGGACAAGGAGCGCCCCGGCGCGCCCCGGGGCGCCGCATCGTCCCCGGAGGGGGAGCTCGATGCCGCCGTCGCCCGCTGGGGTGAGCTGCGTACGGAGGACGGCGCCACGTTCGACCGCGAGGAGCATGTCGACGCCGCCGCCATCTCTCCCCAGGTCACCTGGGGCACCAACCCCGGCATGGTCCGCCCCGTCACCGACAGGGTCCCCGCCCCCGAGGAGTTCGACAGCCCCGCCGACCGCGAGGCCACCGAACGCGCCCTCCACTACATGGCGCTCGAGCCCGGCACCCCGATCGAGGACATCGCCGTCGACCGCGTGTTCATCGGCTCCTGCACCAACTCCCGCATCGGCGACCTGCGCGCCGCCGCCGAGGTCGTCGCCGGTCGCAAGGTCGCGCCGTCCGTCAGCGCCATGGTCGTCCCCGGCTCCCAGCAGGTCAAGGCCCAGGCCGAGGCCGAGGGGCTCGACCGCGTGTTCCGCGACGCCGGTTTCGACTGGCGCGTCGCCGGCTGCTCCATGTGCCTCGGCATGAACCCCGACATCCTCCAGCCCGGCGAGCGCTGCGCCTCCACGTCCAATCGCAACTTCGAGGGGCGCCAGGGGCGGGGGGGACGCACGCACCTCGTGTCCCCGCAGATGGCCGCCGCCGCCGCCATCGAGGGGCACTTCGTCGACATCCGCGAGTGGTCCCCCTCCGGGGACGATGCATGAGCGCGGCGGGCGGGGCTCAATCACACGCCGAGCCGATGCGGCCCGGCGCCCACTGGCAGCACGAGGAGCTGGCCGCGAGCTTCGCCGAGCGGCGCTCCGTCATGCTGCCGCTGCTCGACGTCCAGGAGGACATCGTCAGGCAACTGCTCGCGCGGGGCGGGCGCCCGGTCGAGCGCTTCCTCGACATCGGATGCGGCGCCGGCGCCATGAGCGAGCTCGTGCTCGCAGCCCATCCGGGATCCCAAGGCGTGCTCGTCGACTTCTCCGAGCCCATGCTCGCACGCCTCGACCACCAGCTCGCTCCCTACGAGGGGCGCTGGCAGGCAGTCCGCGGTGACCTCGGCGACCGACTCTGGCTCGAGTCGCTGCCCGCCGGGCGCTACGACGCGATCGTCTCCGGGCTCGCCATCCACCACCTGCCCTCCGAGCGCAAGCGCGAGCTGTTCGTCGAGCTGCTCGCCCTGCTCGAGGACGGTGGCATGTTCGTGAACATGGACTACGTGACCATCGCCGGGCCGCTCCAGGGGCTGTTCGACGAGCACATGCTCGCGGGTGCCGTCCGCGCCGACCGCGAAAGCGGCGGCAACCACTCCCACGAGGAGCTCGAGCTCGAGGACGACCACGACCGACCCGACACCGTCGAAGACCAGCTCCGCTGGCTGCGCGACGCCGGCTTCGCCGACGTCGAACTGCACTTCAAGTGGGCCGAGGCCGCCGTCTTCGGCGGCGTCCGGCCCGGCTAGGCTAGGCCGGGTGTGACGTGAGCGTGCGTGTCGGCAGATGTGGCGCCGGTGTGACAGATGTGCCTCGGATGTGTGCGGCCGGGGTGGCAGTGTCGTCTTGCAAAAGCTGTATGACAAACGCAATACAGGAGATGATTCTCTGATGGAACCGATCGAGACGATCAGCGGGCCGGTCAGCTACCTCGACCGCGCCGACGTCGACACCGACCAGATCATGCCCAAGCAGTTCCTCAAGCGGGTCGAGCGCACCGGCTTCGGTCAGTTCCTGTTCTACGACTGGGCCAAGGAGCCCGACTGGGACCTGCCGCCCAACCCGATCCTCGTCGCCGGCGAGAACTTCGGCTGCGGCTCCTCGCGCGAGCACGCCCCATGGGGGCTGCAGGACTACGGCTTCCAGGCGATCGTCGCGCCATCCTTCGCGGACATCTTCTACTCCAACTGCACCAAGATCGGGCTGCTGCCGATCGTGCTCTCCGACGAGGACTGCAAAGCGCTCGCCCGCGCCGGCCACGGCCAGGTCGACCTGCGCGAGCAGGAGGTCCGCTTCGCCGGCCGCCAGGTGCCGTTCGAGATCGACCACGAGATCCGCCACCGCCTGCTCGGCGGGCTCGACGACATCGCGCTCACGCTTCAGCAGGGCGAGGCCATCGACGCCTACGAGGCTCAGCGCGAGGCGCGCGAGCCGCGCGTGCCGGTGACCACGGCGCTGTAGGTCCTACGCCGAGCGTCGCCGTCTCAGAACAGCCCGATGACGTGCGCTGTTGCCGCGCTGATCGCGCGTGACGTCAGCACGACGTGATTCAGTGCCCACATGGTCGAATCGAGCGGTCTGCTGCCGATTGTCCTAGGTGTCGGGCTGGCCGTGATCTCGGGCAGCACCGTCGCGCGCACTCGCGGCGGGGAATCGCGCTGGCGCGATCCGTTGTTCGTGTTTGCTGCGCTGCTGATCGGCTTGTCTCTCCTCGGTGCTGCCCTCTATCTGCTCGGCTGGTCGATTGAGAAGGGTCATAAGCTCCCGCCGACAGAAGCGCGCGCTGAGAACTGGTTGATCCTCACGCTCGCGCTGCTTGTCGGGGCGCTGGCTGCTCGCTCCGCTTGGATCGGCTTCTTCTACTCCGAGGAAGCTCTGCCGTGGGAGCGAGGGCATCTCGACCATCTCGCGGGGCTGTGGGGGTTCTCGCTGGCGTCCTTGTGCGTGCTGCTCGTGGGCCTACTGATGGATCTCGTGATCTTCTTGATCGCAAAACTGGAACCGGGTTGGTCGATCCTGCTCGTGGCGGCAACAGTTGGTGTTGGGTTGGCATCAGCGTGGGCAATACTGCGCTCGCTGAGTGGCGGCGATCCCTCGCCGCGCGCGAGCGTGATGTCTCGGCGCACACAGCTAAAACTGCTGTCTGTGCTCGACGGGGCGGCCGGGAGATGGCAGGCGATCGAGGTATCGACCATCGGGCAACTCGATCGGCCATTGGCGTTGAAAGCGACGGTCTGGATCACTTCCCGCGGGATGTACTGGCGCTTGGACGATGTATCCGCACTTCTGCGCTACCACGACTGGGCGGCGAACCATCTACTAGCGCCGACGACCGCCGTGCACACCCAGCGATTGATGTTCGCTACCCCGACAAAGCGCCATGACAAGCACCTGGTGGTCAAGCCATGGCGCGGTGGACGGTCGGGGTGGCGGGACGAACTGACGAGTTTTCGCGTCCATCAGCGCGTCTCACCTCGCCACACACCCGACGGCGTCGCTGCATCGCCCGAGCGCGCCGCCGGTCTCGTGCACGTGCCGGACGAGCGCTTGAAATCCGCGGGTCTGCGCTTGGTGATGACCGAAGCCATCACCTGATCGCAGCCGTGGGCGGGGCAGCGATGGGAGTCCTGCTAGCGTCGCCGCGCACGTGACCCACCGCATAGTCACCCTCCCAGGCGACGGCATCGGCCCGGAGATCATGGCGCCGACGCTCGAGCTGCTGCGCAAGCTCGGCGACTTCGAGTTCGAGGAGCACGCCTTCGGCGGCGCGTCCATCGACGCGCACGGCGTGGCGCTGACCGACGAGACGCTCGACGCGTGCAGGCGCGCGGATGCGGTGCTGCTGGCGGCGGTCGGCGGGCCCAAGTGGGACACCACCGACCCGAACAAGCCGCGCCCCGAGCAGGGCCTGCTCGGCCTGCGCAAGGGCCTCGGCCTGTACGCGAACCTGCGCCCGGTGAAGCCGCTGCCGGCGCTCTATGACTCCTCGCCGCTGCGACGCGAGCGGATCGAGGGCACCGACCTGCTCGTCGTGCGCGAGCTCACAGGCGGCATCTACTTCGGCGAGAAGACCCGCACGGCCACGTCCGCCTCGGACGTGTGCGCCTACACCACCGAGGAGATCGAGCGCATCGCCCGCACGGCCTTCGAGGCCGCAGAGCGCCGCGCGCCAGCGGGCGCCTCAGAGCGCCCGGCGAAGGTCACGAGCGTCGACAAGGCCAACGTGCTCGAGACCTCGCGCCTGTGGCGCCAGGTTGTCAGCGAGTTGCACGCGCGCGAGTTCCCGCACGTGGAGCTCGAGCACGTGCTCGTCGACAACGCCGCCATGCAGCTCGTGTCCGCGCCGGCGCGCTTCGATGTGATCGTCACCGAGAACATGTTCGGAGACATCCTCTCCGACGAGGCCGCCATGCTCACGGGCTCGATCGGCATGTTGCCAAGCGCGTCGCTGGGAGCCGACGACCCCGGCCTGTTCGAGCCGGTGCACGGCTCCGCCCCGGACATCGCCGGGCAGGGCATCGCCAACCCGCTGGCCATGTTCCTGTCCGCCGCGCTCATGCTCAGACACGGCCTGGGCTTGGAAAGCGAGGCTGCGGCTGTAGAATCGGCTGTTGAAGGTGCACTCGCTGGGGGCCTGCGCACGCCCGACCTGGGTGGTACGGCGGGCACGGCACAGGCGACCAGGACAGTGCTCGAAGCCATCGAATAGGAGCCTTGGTGAACGTGGAGCCGACCGACCTCATATGGATGAACGGAGCATTCGTCGCCTGGGAGGACGCAAAGGTCCATGTCCTGACGCACGGCCTGCACTACGGCACGGGCGTGTTCGACAGCATGCGCTGCTACGAGACGGAGATCGGCCCCGCCGTGTTCCGCAACGTCGACCACCTGGAGCGCCTCTTGAAGTCGGCCGAGCTGTACTACATGCCGGTTCCGTACACGGTGGAGGAGCTGCGCGCGGCGACGCTCGAGCTCGTCGCCCGCAACGGGCTGCGCGAGTGCTACATCCGCCCGCTCGTCAACCGCGGCTACGGCACGATGGGCTTGAACCCGCTGGACGCCACCGTGGACGTGACCATCGCCTGCTGGGAGTGGGGCAGCTACCACGGCGACGAGGGCGTGCAGAACGGGGTGCGGGCGATGACCTCCTCGTGGCGGCGCATCAGCCCCGACTCGCTGATCCCCCACGCGAAGGCCAGCGGCCAGTACCTGAACAACGTGCTGGCGAAGGTGGAGTCGGTGAAGGCCGGCTACGACGAGGCGATCCTGCTCGACGACCAGGGGCACGTGTCGGAGGGCACGGGCGAGAACATCTACATCGTGCGCGAAGGCGAGGTCACCACTCCCGGCCAGCACAACTCGATCCTCGACGGCATCACCCGCCGGTCGGTCATCCAGATCTGCCAGGACCTCGGCTACAAGGTGGTGGAGCGCGACGTCGCGCGCGCGGAGATGTACCTGGCTGACGAGGTGTTCATGTCGGGCACGGCCGCGGAGATCGTGCCGGTGCGCGAGGTGGACAACCACCAGATCGGCACGGGCCAGCCGGGGGAGATAACGCGGGTGCTGCAGAAGGAGTTCGACGACGCCGTGCACGGGCGCACCGAGCGCTACCGCGAGTGGCTGGACGTGGTGCACGCGGCCGACCTCGAGACCCCGACGGGCGACGCTGCGGCGGCGGCGAGGGAGCGAATTACCGGGGCGACCGGCTAGGGGCCTCGCGCAGCGGCCCGGTCGATCGCTTCACCGCGCCGCCCCGCACATCCCCGAGCCGAAAGGACCTCCCCAACATGAGCGCCGCCCACAACCGCATAGAGCTTTACGACGCCACCCTGCGAGACGGCATGGGCGGCGGTGGTCTGACGCTCACGGCGGGCGAGAAGCTGCGCGTGGTGCACGCGCTGGACGCCCTCGGCGTCGAGCTGATCGAGGCCGGCTTCCCGGCGTCGAACCCCAAGGAGCACGAGCTGTTCGAGCTGCTCGCCCACGAGCGCCTCGAGGTTGCCGAGATCGTCGCCTTCGGCATGACCCGCAGGCGCGACACTGAGGCGGCGCAGGACGAGGGGTTGCGGGTGCTCGCCGACTCGTTTGCCCCCGTGTGCACGCTCGTGGGCAAGGCCTCGGTGCTGCACGTGGAGAAGGTGGTGCGCGTCTCGCCGCAGGAGAACCTGGCGATGATCGCCGAGTCGATCGCCTTCCTGGTGGCGGCGGGCAAGCGCGTGCTGCTCGACGCCGAGCACTTCTTCGACGGCTTCGCGCTGGACGCCGGCTACGCGCTCGAGTGCCTGCGGGTGGCCGACGCGGCGGGCGCGGAGCGTCTGGTCCTGTGCGACACCAACGGCGGTTCCCTTCCTCCAAATATTAGAGCCGCGTTCGCAGTGGTGAGAGAAGCGCTGCCCCATGTCCAGTTGGGCATCCACACCCACGACGACTCGGGTTGCGGGGTGGCGAACACCCTGGCCGCGGTGGAAGCCGGCGCGACGCACGTGCAGGGGACCGTCAACGGCATCGGCGAGCGCACGGGCAACGCGAACCTGATCACGATCATCGCCGACCTGCAGCTGAAGATGGGCGTGGACCTGCTTCCGCCGGAGCGCCTGGCGCGCCTGACCGAGACGGCCCACTTCGTCGACGAGCTGCTCAACCGCACGCCCGACCCCGCGCAGCCGTACGTGGGCAAGCACGCGTTCGCCCACAAGGCCGGGCTGCACGTCGCCGGTGTGCAGGCCGACCCCCAGGCCTTCGAGCACATCGAGCCGAGCGTGGTGGGGAACAGCCGCGACGCGCTCGTGTCAGAGCTGTCGGGCAAGGGCACGATCGCCGAGAAGGCGCGCCAGGCGGGGATCGAGGCGGACGAGCCGTTCGCCTCGCAGGTGGTCGAGCGGATCAAGGCGCTCGAGCACCAGGGCTTCCAGTTCGAGGCGGCCGACGGCTCGCTGGAGCTGCTCATGCGCAAGCAGGCCGGCCAGTACGAGCCGCTGTTCGAGCTCGAGTCCTGGCGGGTGATCGTGGAGAAGCACGCGGACGGGCGGGCCACCACGGAGGCGACCGTGAAGGTGTGGATCCACACCGACGAGGGCCGCGAGCACTACATCCGCACCGCCGAGGGCAACGGGCCGGTGAACGCGCTGGACCGCGCGCTGCGGGACGCCCTTGTGGAGATACACCCGCACCTGAAGGACATCGAGCTGGTGAACTTCAAGGTGCGGATCCTCGACGAGACGAAGGGCACGGGAGCGGTCACGCGGGTGCTGATCGACGCCTCCGACGGCCGCGAGGTGTGGGGCTCGATCGGGGTCGCCGAGAACCTCATCGCCGCCTCCTGGGACGCGCTGGTGGACTCGCTGGAGTACGGCATGCAGGGCCAGCGGCGCCTGGCGGCCGAGGCGGCGCTCGACGCCGGCGGCAGGGCCTAGCGTCGTGGCCCAGCCGGGAGCCCGGCAGAGCGTCCCCGCGGAGCCGCTCGAGCGGACGGATGCGCCCGGGGCGGACGCGCCCGCGCCGGAGCGCCCGCCGATCCCGCTCGCCCGGCCGGTGCTGGGCGAGGCGGAGGAGCGCGCGGTGCTGGAGGTGCTGCGCTCGGGGCAGCTCTCGCTGGGGCCGCGGCTGGCGGAGTTCGAGCGGGGCTTCGCCGCGCGCGTGGGCGCGCCGCTCGCGTGCGCCGTGAGCAGCGGCACCGCGGGGTTGCACCTGGCGCTACGGGCCGTCGGCGTGGGGGAGGGCGATGAGGTGGTGACGAGCCCGTTCTCGTTCGTCGCGTCGGCCAACGCGGCGCTGTACGAGCGCGCGCGCCCGGTGTTCGCGGACATCGATCCGGTGACGCTCAACCTCGACCCGGCGGCGGCCGCCGCGGTCGTCACCGAGCGCACGCGGGCGCTGCTGCCGGTGCACATCTTCGGCTACCCGGCCGATCTGCCGGCGTTCGAGGAGATCGCGCAGGCACGGGATCTGGCGATCGTGGAGGACGCGTGCGAGGCGCTCGGCGCTGTGCACGCCGCATCCATCTCCGATGACGACGCGTCCCCGGAGGAGGAGGCGGCGGCGGAGGGCATCCCCGTCGGCGGTCGCGGGCACCCGGCGGTGTTCGGCTTCTACGCCAACAAGCAGCTCACCACCGGCGAGGGGGGCATGGTGACGCTCGCGGATCCGGCGCTGAAGGAGCGCATCGACTCCGAGCGAAACCAGGGGCGCGCGCCGGACATGGGTTGGCTCGACCACGACCGGCTGGGCTTCAACTACCGGCTGTCTGACATCGCCTGCGCGCTGGGCAGCGTGCAGCTCGCGCGCCTGGATCAGATGCTCGCCGACCGCGCCCGCGTGGCCGCGCTCTACCGCCAGGCGCTCGCCGGGATCGAGGAGCTCGCGCTGCCGTGTGAGGACAACCACGGCAACCGGCGCGGGTGGTTCGTGTTCGTGGTGCAGCTCCCGCGCGGAATCGACCGCGACGACACGGTGCGGGCGCTCGCTGCGGCGCGCATCCAGAGCAAGCCCTACCTGCCGGCGATTCACCTGATGAGCTTCTATCGCGAGCGTTTCGGGCACCGCGAGGGCGAATTCCCGGTGTGCGAGGACGTGGCCGCGCGCTCGCTGGCGCTGCCGTTCTTCCCGCAGATGAGCGAGGGGCAGGTGGCGCGGGTGGCGGAGCAGCTCGGCGCCGTGCTCGAGGGGCTGGCGAGGGGCGATGCCTCATAGACTGACCGCTCCGTGTCCCGCTTCCGCGAGCCCCAGCACCCCGACTTCCAGCGCCTGAACTCGTCCATCGCCTTCGATCGGCGACTGTGGCCGCAGGACATAGAGCAGTCGCGCGCGCACGCGAACATGCTGGCTGCGCGCGCGATCATCGCCGAGCAGGATCGCGACAGGCTGCTCGCCGGACTCGACGTGCTGGAGGCGGAGCTGCGCGAGGAGCGCTTCCCGTTCGACGGCGAGGACGAGGACATCCACATGGCGATCGAGCGGCGGCTGACGGAGCTCGTCGGCCCGGTGGCAGGGCGCCTGCACACCGCGCGCTCGCGCAACGATCAGGTCGCGACAGACATGGCGATGTACACGCGCGAGCAGGCGGTCGCGGCGCAACGCGCGCTCGGCGAGCTGATGGCGGCGCTGCTGGCGCGCGCCGAGGAGCACATCGACTGGGCGATGCCCGGCTACACGCACCTGCAGCGGGCCCAGCCGGTGTATCTCGGCCACCATCTGCTGGCGTACTTCTGGATGCTGGCGCGCGACCGCGAGCGCTTCGCGTTCGCCGAGCAGCAGTGCGAGCGCCTGCCGCTCGGCGCGGGCGCGCTGGCGGGCGTCAACTTCGACACCGACCGCGCCTTCGTGGCGCGCGAGCTCGGCTTCTCGGGCGTGGCGCCGAACTCGATCGACGCTGTCAGCGGGCGCGACTTCGTGCTCGACTTCCTGGGGGCGGCGGCGACCTGCTCGACCCACCTCTCGCGCCTGGGCGCCGAGCTGGTGCTGTGGTCGAGCTCGGAGTTCGGCTTCTGCGAGCTGCCCGACGCATGGAGCTCGGGCTCGTCGATCATGCCCCAGAAGAAGAACCCCGACGCGGCTGAGCTGCTGCGGGCGAAGGCGCCAAGGGTGGTCGGGCACCTGGCGGCCTTCCACGGCGTGATGCACGCGCTGCCGCTGACCTACAACAAGGACCTGCAGGAGGACAAGGAGCACCTGTTCGACGCGGTGGATACGCTGGCCCTGACCCTGGCGGCGGCCACGGGCATGATCGCGGGCGCGCGCTTCGATCGCGAGCGCATGCAGGAGGCGGCCGGTGACGAGCTGATCGCGGCGACGGACATCGCCGACCTGTTGGTGCGCCTGGGCATGCCCTTCCGGGAGGCCCACGGCGTGGTCGCCGGGCTGGTGCGGACGGCCCTCGACGCGGACAAGTCGCTCTCGCAGCTCAGCGCCGAGGAGCTGGCGAGCCAGAGCGAGCTGCTCGGCGCCCACCACGCCGAGTACCAGCGGGTGCTCGCCAGGGAATCGTGGTTGGAGTCCAAGGTCTCCGAGGGCGGCACCGCGCTGGCGCGGGTGCGCGAGCAGCTGGCGCTGGCCCGCACGGCGCTGGACGCAGCCGCTCACGGGTGACGGCCGCGAGTGCCCGTGCGGCCGCTGGCGTCTGACTTCTACGAGCGCCCCGTGCTGGAGGTGGCCCGGGAGCTGATCGGGTGCACGGTCGAGCACGACGGCGTGGCTGGGGTGATCGTGGAGACGGAGGCCTACCACGAGAGCGAGCCCGCCTGCCACGCGTTCGTGGGGCTCACGCCGCGCACGAGCACCCTGTTCGGCGCCCCCGGGCGCGCATACGTCTACTGCTCCTACGGCATCCACGCGATGCTGAACGCGGTGTGCGAGCCGGAGGGCGTGGCAGCGGCGGTGTTGATTCGTGCGCTGCACCCGCTCGCGGGGCTGGAGCAGATGCGCGCCCGCCGAGGTGGGGCGGGAGCGGTGGGCGCTGCGAGCGAGGAGGATCTTGCCGGTGGCGCCGCCGGGCGCATGCGCCTCGAGGACCGCGATTTGTGCTCGGGCCCGGGCAAGCTCACGCAGGCGCTCGGCATCACGCTGGCGGAGAACGGCGGCTGCCTGTCGAGTGGCCCGGTGCGTATCTGGCCGCGCGCGCGCGACTGGCGCGACCCGCGGGTGCTGACGGGCACGCGCATCGGCATCAGCCATGCGGTCGAGCTGCCCTGGCGCTTCTGCGTGGCCGACAGCTTGCACGTGTCCCGTCCGCGCCTGTAGCGCCCCCGCCGGCTTCGCGGCCCCAGGATCGTGCGGTGTCAGCCGCCGGGCGCCACGCCGCCGGTCGGTGAGCTCGACGGGGTGGAGGCCGGCGCCGAGGGGGCCGGCGCGGGCGTCTGCGACGGTGTGTTGGTGGCTTCGCCTGCGGGCGTGGCCGGCGCGGCGCCCTTTTCCGGGGCCGCGGCGCCCGGCTTGCTCACCGGCGCTTCGTTCGCGCCGGTGGCGGGCTGCACGGGCTTTCCGCCACCCACCTTGCCGGTACCCGATGGCGTGGCGGCGGGGGGTGCCGTGCCCGGACGGGTGCCCGCGCCGGTGGCGGCGGGCGCGCCCGTTTCGGTGCTGGCGGCGCCCGCGGTGCCGCTGCTCTTGCCCGGGGACGCGCTGCGTTCGGCGCGTTCCTGTTCGATCTGCAACGCCGAGACCTGGAAGGCGTGCCAGATCAGCGCCGGGAAGGTCCCGCCGAGCACCGGGCCGCCGTCGAAGTCGCTGGTCATGGGGATGAACTTGTTCGGGAAGCCCACCCACACCGCGACCGTGAACTTGGAGTCCCAGCCGACGAACCAGGCGTCCACGTAGTTGGAGGTGGTGCCGGTCTTGCCGGCGGCGAACTGGCCGAGGGCGGCGGCCTTGCCGGTTCCGTACTGCAACACCGTTTCCAGCATCGAGGTCTCCGTGGAGGCGACTTCGGGGGGCAGCACGCGCGTGGCGGTCACGCGGTTCCGTTCCCGGTGGGAGCCGTCGGGGAGCGGCTGGTTGGCGGCGGCTACTTCCTGGATGCCCACCGGCGCTCCGGCTTCGGCCAGGGTGCCGCTGACGCGCTCGCCACCGTGGGCGATCGTCTCGTAGGAGTGGGCCATGTCGATCGGCGTGACGCCCACGGTGAGGCCGCCGATGGTCATCGCGGGGTTGGTCGACAGCGGCGTCGTGATCCCCATGCGGTGGGCGAGATCGGCGATGCGGGTCGTCCCCACCTTCAGTCCGACTTCGGCGTAGATCGAGTTGTCGGAGTAGGCGGTGGCGCCGGTGAGGGTGTTCTCCCCGGTGTAGTTGCCTTCGTCGTTGTGCACGATGAACTTTTCACCGTCGCTGTGGGGGACGATGAATTCCTTCTGCTTGGACGTCCACACCGAGTCGGGGGAGATGCCGTCCTCGAGCGCGGCCGCCAGATCGAAGGCCTTGAACGAGGAGCCCGGCTGGCGCTCGCCCTCGGTGGCGAGGTTGAACGGGCTTTCGTCGTAGTTGCGCCCGCCGACCATCGCGCGGACCTCGCCGGTGGAGTTTTCGATCGCCACCAGCGACGCGGTCGGGCCTTCGGGGTAGGCGAGGTAGTCGTTGACCGCCTGTTCGGCCGCCCGCTGGAGTTCCAGGTTGAGCGTGGTGGTGATCTTCAGGCCGCCGTAGAAGGCGCGCTGGCCGTAGCGTTCGATCACCTGCTGCTGTACCCAGCTGCTGAAGTAGCCGGTGTCCGCGCCTTCGACGGTGGGCTCGTCGGGGGCCTGGATCTCCGCCGCCGTGGGCAGCGGCTGCCGCAGGCCTTCCTCGTAGGCGGAGTGGCTCAGGTAGCCCTGTTCGTGCATCTCGCCGAGCACCACGTCGCGTCGCTGCATCGCCACCATGGGGTGGGTGACGGGGTTGTATTCGGTGGGCGACTGGATGATGCCGGCCAGCAGCGCCGCCTCCCACGGCTCGAGCTGTTCGACGCACAGCGTCCGGCCGGGCATGCCGCAGCCGACGTGGTTGGGTTCGTGCCCGAAGTACGTCTGCGCGGCCGCCTCGATCCCGTACGCGCCGTTGCCGAAGTAGATCGTGTTGAGGTAGGCGGTGATGATCTTTTCCTTGGACCACTTATGCGAGAGCTGGTAGGCGAGCGCGGCCTCTCGCAGCTTCTCGAAGATCGTGCGGTGCGACTGCGCCTGCAGCGCGTTCTTGATGAACTGCTCCTCGATCGTGGAGGCGCCCTGGGCGACGCCCTTGTGCTCGATGTCGTCGACGAACGCGCGTGCGATGCCGCGCAGGTCGACGCCGCTGTTCGTCCTGAAGCGCTTGTCCTCGATCGAGATGACCGCGTCCTTGACGACCTTGGGGATCTGTTCGGGCGTGACGATCACCCGGTTCTGCTGGCTGAGCACGCCGATGGGGTGGCCGAGGTCGTCGTACATGATCGAGCTCTTCTCGTCCTTGTACAGCGAGAAGCGGGTCAGCGACGGCAGATCCGAGGCGACGGCCACGAACATGCCGAACACGAACGAGATCAGGCCGAGCACGAGCACGGCCAGCAGGATCGCGACGAAGCGCAGGCGCTTCAATCGCGTCCGCCGGGCGGACAGCCGCGCCTCCGCGCCCGGGTCGGGGGGCTGAGCGGGCGGCGCGGCAGGCGCCGGCGGCAGCTTCGGCCGCGCGGGTCGCAACTCGCTGGGCGCGGGCGACAGCTTGGTGGGCGCTATGTCGGGGCGATCGGCATCGCTCATCGGCGGCAGCGGAGGGAAGGCCTCGAAGGTGCGGGATGACGGGGTCCCGAGGACGCGGACGACGGGCGTCCGCCCACCGCACGCTGGCAAGGCCCAACGGCCCCTCCAGGGGGCGAGAGTCTAGCATTGGCGAGGATGCCGAACGCCAGCGACGCCGCCGACGGGCACGCGCCCCCGCGGGGCGGGGCGGGCGCGCAGCCCGCGGCTGGCGAGCCGGCCGGCGGCGAGGATTCGCGGCTCGCGCAGGAGCTGGCGGCGGGCGCCGTGGACAGCCTTCCCGTGGACGCGCTCGCGCGCAAGCTGGGGCAGGCGCGCGCGCAGGGACGCGCTCTGCGCGTGAAGCTGGGCATCGACCCGACCGCGCCCGACATCCACCTCGGTCACGCCGTGGTGCTGGCGAAGCTGCGCCAGTTCCAGGACGCGGGTCACCGGGTGGTGTTGATCGTGGGCGACTACACGGCGCGCGTGGGGGACCCCTCGGGGCGATCCACCCTGCGCCCGATCCTGTCGGCCGAGGAGATCGACGCCAACGCCGCCACCTTCCAGGAGCAGGCGCTGAAGATCCTCGACCCCGATCCCCGGCGCCTGGAGATCAGGCGCAACGGCGAATGGCTGGAGATGGCGACCTCCGAGCTGTTGAAGCTGCTGCGCACGACCACCGTCGCCCAGCTGCTCGAGCGCGACGACTTCGCCAAACGCTGGTCGAGCGGCGAGCCGATCTCGATGCTCGAGCTGCTCTACCCGCTGCTGCAGGGCTATGACTCGGTGGCGATCGAGGCGGACGTGGAGCTGGGCGGCACCGACCAGAAGTTCAACCTGCTGCTCGGCCGCGACATCCAGCGCGCGTACGGCCAGCCCGAGCAGGCGATCCTGACGATGCCGATCCTGGTGGGCGTGGACGGGCGCGCGAAGATGTCCAAGTCGCTCGGCAACCAGATCGGGGTGACGGACGCGCCGCAGGAGATGTACGGCAAGACGATGGCCATCCCCGACGAGGCGCTCGCCCCCTACTTCCGGCTCCTGCTGAACCGCGAGCCGGCGATCGGGACGGCGCCCGGCGAGCTCTCGCCCCGCGACGCCAAGCGCGAGCTGGCGCGCGAGCTGGTCGCCTGGCTGCACTCCCGGGAGGACGCCGAGGCGGCCGAGCGCCACTTCGACCGGGTGTTCGTCGAGCGCGGCCTGCCCGAGCAGATCCAGGAGGCGGGCTTCGGCTGCGAGGACGGGACGGTCCATCTGCCCGCGGTGATCGCCCGCGAGTTCGGGATGTCGCGCTCGGAGGCTCGGCGCGTGATCGACCAGGGCGGCGTGACGCTCGGCGAGCTCGCGCTGGGGGCCGGGGAGCACGACGTTCCCTGTGCCCAGGCCGAGGGTCAGGTCCTGAAGGTCGGCAGGCGACGCTTTCGCCGCCTGCGCGCCGATCGCCAGGCCGACCGGTAGGCTGGAGGCCGAGGTCCGGGGAGCACGAGTGGCGAGGAGCGGCCCGCGGACGCCGGGGGTGCCTGGGGCCGCGGCAGGGCAGCCTGCCAGAGCGGCCCACCGGCTGGACTTCCTCGTGCGCGGCGCGCTATACTTGCTGGTCGGCCCGCAGGTGCCCTTGGGCGCCGGGCCGGATCGGTCCCCTCCAGAAGGAACCCCTTTCGGTGAGGCACGGCGGTCTTTGAAAACTCAACAGCATGCGCATCTGCGATCTATTTCGTGATCGTGGTGTGCGTCCAGGTTCGACCCGCCGACGGGAGCGCCTCGTGTGCCCCCGGGTGGCGGTCAAGAGTCAAGTAGAGAAGTACCCCGTCATGGGTCGGGACCACGGTGTATGGGTCCCGGCGGTCGTTGACCGGTCGTGCGTTCGCGCACGGGCGGGCAGCGCAAACCAATGACAGCTTTTCGTGAAGTTCTTCACGGAGAGTTTGATCCTGGCTCAGGACGAACGCTGGCGGCGTGCTTAACACATGCAAGTGGAGCGACGAACCAGGGCTTGCCCTGGGGCAGAGCCGCGAAC
>Ga0302326_10005572_pt1 | contig 28698 bp, 23 predicted proteins | sample Palsa_T0_3_FD_202264 | JGI IMG/M metagenome (GOLD analysis project Ga0302326, IMG submission 202264) | Peat permafrost microbial communities from Stordalen Mire near Abisko, Sweden - Palsa_T0_3 | ecosystem: Environmental > Terrestrial > Soil > Palsa > Peat permafrost | place: Sweden: Abisko... | reverse complement strand
GGGAGATCGGCCTGCACCGAGACACCGCTGAGCGTTTCGAGGTTGCGACGTGCCAGACCGAGCGTCCGTTCGGCTTCAGCGACGGTCTGTTTCGCGCGGGCCACCTCAACCAGAGCGCGGTCGACGGCGAGCTTGTTCGCGGTACCTGCATCGAACCTGGAGCGCGAGATGGCGAGTGCGTCTTGCGAGACCCCGAGCGCTCGCTGCGCGGCGCTCAACACACCCTGGGCGGCGACGGTCTGGTAGTAGGCGCGTGAGATAGACAGGTCCACCTCCGCGGTGGTGGCATTTTCGGCGTCTTCCGCCGCGAATCGACCGCGCCGCGCCTGGGCAAGGCGTGTGATGCCGTCGGCGTTGAGCAATGGCACGTTGACGGCTACGGTTGCGTTCACCTGGTTAAACGGTTGAATCGTTATCTTTTCGATTCCGGTGCCGGTGCCCCCATTGAGCAGCGCACTCGGGAAGCTCACTACGGACGCGTATTGGTTGCGCGCGTATGCACCTTGAACTTGCAGGGTCGGCGTCAGTGAGGCCAGCGCGACGCTCACCTGCGCCTCCTGTTCGGCAAGCTGGGCGCGAGAGATCTGCAGCGTTCGATTGTGAGCCCGGCCTGCCTTCAGACAGTCGACGAGCGGCCCGGGTAGAGCACTCAGAGACAGGCTTAGGGCGGCGAAAGCGAATGTCCACAAGGGCGATCACGCTCCTTCATGTTCGCGCCGCGCGGCGACGCTGGAGCGCAAGGTGATGGGCGCACACAGGTAGGCCAGTGCGACCTCCGGTCGAAATGCGCCGCAACCGCGCCTCCCCGATAAGCCCGCTGGGCGCTTCTCAAGGTCAGCCTTTTGCATCGTCATCGGTGCGGACCTCATCGTCGTGTCTCCCTTCTCGCTATTTCAGTATCGAAGCGACTCGCGTATTCGCGTCGCTCACTGCGGCAACGGGGTTCCGAGTTGCTCGTGCTTTCCAGCTCGTCAATGGGCGGCCCTGGACTTTCCTCTCGATTGCTTGGGAGCGATTCCCCCCCAAAGGACCTCCACGATGCCCTTCACGTAGGCGTCCGGAGTCAACACGGGCCCCATCACGGGCGTCCCCTTGGTGACGAGCTCGAGGAGGACGTAGTTCTGCAACGCTCCAACGAAGGTGCGCGTCACGAGCCACGGATTTTGCTTCCGTAGACGGCCCTCCCTCATTTCACCTTCGATGAAGGCCACCATCTCTTGCGCCACTCGGGCGGGCCGAGAGTTGCCGGTGGCCATCTGCTTCGGAAATCCAAATTCGCCGCGGTTCGACCAGCTCAAGAGAACGAGCGGAAGAGCCTGTCGGAAGAATGGAATTAACTTCTGTCCGACCTCAACCAATGCCTTCTGAATTCCCGCCTCTTTCGTTCGACTCCGAAAGAGTTCGAGCAGGTCCTGTCGGTCGCGCCCCACCATGGCTGCGAGGAACAGCTCTTGCTTCGTCGTGAAACGCTTGAAAATGGAGGCTTGCGAAATGCCGACTCTGCGCGCCACATCCGCAGTCGTGGCCACGGCCCCCCTTTCCAAGAAAATCTCCCTGGCGGCGTCGAGGATCTCCTGACTGTCAATCGTGCGCGGGCGTCCCATTGTGTCTTGATAATAAGTGTCTACTCACTTACTTACTGGTTCAGATTCGGCCTGTCAATCGGCGTCACCGTCCCAGCGCTCCGCGACCCGGGCTGCCATCGCAGTACGTCGCCCTGCCCGGACTCCTGTGCCGAGCGGCTTCCGAGCGCTCGAAAGCCGACCTCAGTGGTCCCTGTAGGTCTCGCGGCGTCGAGGCGAGGAGCCAGCGGCGTCATGCCATCTGGCGAATCATGATTGCCCGCGCGCCCGGAGAGGGAGCTCTCCGTGCAAATACCTGGTTCTGAGGCCAGAATGAGTTTCCACATCGGGGTCTTCCCTCCGAGAGTGAGGCATCGTGGGGCTGCGAATGGCTTGGGACGGCGGCTGGGAAGTGGCTCTGACCGTCGGACTCCTCTTCCTGGCGGACGGCTGCGCGCCAATCGCGCAGAACTCCGCGACACCCGGGACCGTTGCGCGCGTTCGGCAGGACTACGACGCGACCATCAACTACTGCCAGCGAGCCCGCAGTAGCCGCCTGAGCACTCTCGGGCCCACCATCTTCCAGCCAATCAGCGGAGACGAAGTGTTTAACGAGTGCGTGACTCGTGCCAAAGCCAACTTGGACGTGGAGATGGCCCAGGTCGAGTGAGGACGCCTGCGGGCCGTTGCCTCCCTAACTCGCTGGCGCCGGAGGGTTAGCAGGCCTCATCGGCGCTCCGGCCGAGCCGCTCGCTGGATCGCGAGTTCGCGCCCCAGAGCGAAAGGAAAGCCCAGTCACTTGCTCGAACGAACGTCACTCGGTAGCGAATCGCTGCTTCACGGCTCGCGCGCACACGCAGTGTCGGCGACGGTCTCGATCGCGATCGCCGTCAACGCAGCGCAATAGTCGAGATCGATATTTTCCATGGTGTCGTGCGTATCGTGGTAGCCCTTCCGGCTGATGTCGTAGTTCTCCATGAACAGCACTACGGGGATCCCGAGATCCGAGAAGATCTGGCCGTCCGTGTTGAACAACGCCGAGCGCGGCTCCCACTCGACACGCACTTCCCCGTGCAGCGGTAGGTGAGCAAACGGAGGAGGCGGCGGATATGGCGCCGCATCCCTCACGCGATGACCACGGCCGGCGTGCGCGCGATCGGGCGCACGGTTCGCCGCCGCGGCGAAGCGGTTCCAACGCAGGTTCGCTCGATGCGCCCGACGCGCGAGCCGGGCCGAGCCGGCACCTTCCCCCGACGCGATCTGGAACACATCGCGATCGCGATCGGCGTTATGACCGATCATATCGAGCACAAAGGCGCCGACGACGCGAACGGAAGATACGTCACGCGTGCTGCCGTCCTCGGACGTGAAGGCGAGGCGCTGCTCAACAAGCGCTTGGCCGAGTGCGCGCGCACCCATGCAGTCCGCCGGAAACTCCTCCCCGGTCAGATGAACGAGCCACACGTCGCGCGCAAGCTTGCCGGCGCTTGCCAAGGGCAGTAGGTGCTCGGCTGCGAGCAACAGCGCCGTCGTCGCCGAATGGTTGTCGTCGGCGCCGCACGCCGGTGCCCGCAGGGAATCACCACCGCTCACCGCGTAAAACACATCCTCCATGTAGGCGGTGTCGTAGTGATCGCCCATGACCACCGCCTCGTGGCGGTTGGTGCCCGGAATCACAAGCACGATGTTCCGCTCCTTAGGCGCCTTTTGATTCTTCGCCCAGCCTTCCATCCACGGAAACTCGAAGTCGGTCTCCCAGCGGAACACGTGATCGACGACTTCGGCGCGCCCAACCATGTCGAACTTCGTGATGAGCTCGCGGTAGCGGGCATGCAGGTGATCGCCGAGTGCTTCGAGGTCGCGGCGCTCGTGCCAATGCACGTGCGCCTCCTTTGCGGCCGGACCTCCGCTCTTGCCCCGGTTGACGCGAATCCCATCAGCATCGTTCTTCTGGCAAAACGCGCCGTGCGCGAGGTGTGCAATCGAAGTCCAGACCTGCTCCTCGAACCCGCGCGTGCCGAGGCGATCGAGAACGAGCGCCGGGCCCGAGTCCTCATCCGGACCGAGGAAGCTGCGCAGCATCGACACGAGTTGCTCTGCTGCTTTGCGGTCCGACCCGCGCGTCGCCAGATCAGCGATCCAGTCATCGAGCGCGACGTTCCTCGCGACGTGAACCAGCGCGCGAGCGAGCGAGCGCGGCAGCGGTTCACGCAACGACTCGTACGCCTCGAGCAGCTTCCGTACATTGTGGCTCGTCGTATGCCGTGCGCGTTCCGGGTCGCGTTCGAAGAGTCGGGCCGCCGCCTGGTGGCCGCTCCGGGCGAGCAAGCGAGGTACAAGTCGCAGCGCTCGCGCACCATCGGCCTCGGCGGTGATGTACCCGGTCGGGCCCTCGACGAAACGCCCAGCGCCGGCGCGTGCGACCATCGGCACGTGCCAGAACAGCTCGCGCGTGCCGGCGCGCATCGGAGGATAGTACAGGCGGTAGCCAAAGCGGCCGCCGGCATCGACGACGCCCGCGGCGTGCGAGATTGCGGTGCGATCCGCGCGCGGCCCGTCGAGCAAGAGCTTGTAGTCCTCGGTCCAAATCTGTGAGTTGCGCGCGATCGGCTTGTCGTAGAGATCGACCGCCTCCGGATCGCTTGAGAACAGCGCGACGGAAACTTTGTCGGTGTACATTCCATCGCCATGAATGCCCGCATCACGCGCGACACGCTGCCAGCGATGCGTCCGCGTGACGTGCGACACGACGCGATGCCCGAGCGGGCCTCGTCCGGTCACCGGATCCGACTCGTCGAGCCAACCCGACTGCGGGATACGAATCGAACAGCTGCTCTCGATGCGCGGAAACAGGTGGAGCAGCGGAATCTGCATTGCTCGCGGCAGCTCCCGGGAGAGCGCCCGATAGCGCGGATGCTCAAAAAACACGAGAGTTGCTGGCGAGGGCACGAGTACGAGCTGCCCACCAAGGTATGCCGCTCGCACCGCAGCGGGTAATCGGGCGAACGGCTCAAACGTAATGAGCGCCCGCACACCAGCGAGCGCCGCGCCGCCGAGCAACCGCCCGTGCAGCGCCGCGGGCACCTCGCCCGGCTCGGCGAGGATTCTCCACCCGCCGTCTAGCTTCGCCCAGCCGAGCAAGTCGCCGATGCGCGCTTCGTCGAGGCCGTGCCAGAACGGCGCCGCGGGTCCGTCGTGGCTCGCGCCAAAGAGCGTCCAACGATCGTTGCCCTTGTCGTCCTGCGTCCGCGACAGAGCGAGCGGGCAGATCACGATTAGTGGATCGTGCGCGAGCTTGCCAGCGAGCGCCGCGTCGGCGATTTCCGCCGGCCACGCGGGGTTGCCTTGGAGTAGCGTGCGCGATAGCGCGCGCGGGTGGCCGCCCAGGAGTTTGCCAAGCTCGGAGAGCAAGTGATTGGCGACGCGGTCGAGCCCGGGCTCGATATCGTGCGCTTGCTCGTACTCGTCGATATCAAGCGCGTCGCCGCTACTCACCGCGAATGTCGTTGCGGCCTGCGCGCGACTAGGCGCGTAGGGCTTGATGCCGACATAGGGCGGCGGCATGAACTCGGAGTATGCGCGCAGCGGGAAACGCCCCACCCCACGAAAGGCATCTCGCGCTTCGGCCTCGATCTGCTCCCAAGCGTCGCCCATTGGGTGGACTCTACGCTAGGCTCGACGGGCGTGGCGGCCACTTCCGGGTTCCGCATCGAGTGGACGACCAACGTCGGTAAGCTCGTGGCAATGGAGCCGCAGCTCGCCGAAGTTTCCGCGCATGCGGGCGAACTCGCGGCCGGGTACAACGAGCCCGAAAACGCGCGCCTCATGGGCCATGTCGAGCCGATATCCGATACCGAGGTCGTCGATCACTACGTAGCGATGTTCGACGAAGGTGCGCGGCCGTTCCTGCTCTATCTTGACGGCAAGCTCGTCGGTGATGCCGACCTGCGCGGCATGCGCGACGGCGCCGCCGAGTTTGCGTTCATGATCGCCGCACGCGATCAACAGGGCAAAGGACTGGGTACGAAGTTCGCGCTTATGGTGCATGCCTACGCGTTCTCCACGCTCGGGCTCGTCCGCGTATACGCGTCGATTATGCCGAAAAACCACGCGTCGCGGCGCGTTTTCGAGAAGCTCGGCTACACGCTCGACGACGGAGCCGAGGCGCGGACGTTCGCCGACGACGCGGGCGATGTCACGCTGGCAATCGATCGCGCGACATTCGAGCGCGCGAACGCCGCAGCGCTCGCACAGCTACGCATCACGCCACAATGACGCCAAGTCCGACGCCTCCAAGGTACGAGCGCGTCGCCCGTGAGGAACCATGACCCCCGTCGCCCTTGGGCAGCCGAGGACGGGATGGCGCACAAGGGGGCTCCGGCTACGAAGCGGACGGGCGACACGTTACCGAGTCCGCTCACTCGACCGCCCGTTGCTATGAGTTCTACCCCAGTCTTTTTTCCTTATGCGATGTCCAGAGGTTCGACATGACTCTTGACGATTAGTAACGATACGGTTAAATATTATCAACCTGGAGAAGCCGTCCTGGCTTTCCTTCGAGGAGCACGCCGATGAAGCCAACCCCACCAGACTGGCCGCGTATCTCGGTCGCAGTCTTCTATGAAGATGCATCCCAAGCCATCGACTGGATTTGTCGGGCCTTCGGTTTTGAGGTGCGCCTCAAGGTCGAGGGCGATGCTGGCCGCATCGAGCACTCCGAACTCACCTTCGGCGAGGGCCTGGTGATGGTCGCAGACGCCACCCTCGGCCGCCGTCCTTGGGGAAAGTCGCCGCGGTCGCTCGAGGGAGCCAACACCCAGAGCATGCACATCTACGTCGACGACGTGGAGGCCCACTGCCTTCGGGCACGTGCCGCGGGCGCCAAAATCTTCACCGAGCCCAAGACCAGCGACTACGGCGAGGAGTACTGGAGCGACCGTAGCTACGAGGCGGTGGATCTCGAGGGACATCACTGGTGGTTCAGCCAGCGCCTGCGAAACCCTGGTCCAAAGCCTTCGTCGTGAGTGACCTCGATCGGACGTTGGCCGCCCTGGCGGACCCCACTCGTCGGGGAGTGATTGATCTCCTGCGAAGCGAGCCTCGGCGCGCGGGAGCGCTCGCCGAAGCCCTCCAGATGAGTGGGCCGGCAATCAGCCGCCATCTTCGAGTTCTCCGCCACTCGGGCCTGGTGGAGGCGGAACATCGAGGAGAAGACGCGAGGATTCGCGTCTACCGACTCCGGCGGGAACGTTTCATCGAGCTGGCTCGATGGGTGAGCGACGTGGAAGCCTTCTGGAGCCATGAGCTTGACGGATTCAAGCGTTACGCTGAGCGAAGTCGCGGAGCGAGGAAGGGCCGCCGGTGAACTCACCCGGCGATTCGGCGAGAGTCTCTGTTCAGGTAGCCGTAAAGTCGTCGGTGGCCTTCGAGGTCTTTACACGCGAAATCGACCTCTGGTGGCGGAAGGGCCCGGCCTACCGGATCGGCGGCCGCAACCCAGGGCAGCTCAACTTCGAGCCCGGCCTCGGAGGGCGCCTTTTCGAGACCTGTCGAATGGATGGAGAGCTGCGCACCTTCGAAGTTGGACGGGTGACAGCTTGGGAGCCGCCCACCCTTCTTGCGTTCGAGTGGAAGGGAGTCAACTTCGCGCCGAACGAGACAACTCTGGTCGAGGTGCGCTTCATCCCGCAGGGCGATGGGACGCTGGTCTCGCTGGTGCACAGCGGGTGGAGCACCATCCCGGAAAATCATCCGGCCCGGCACGGCGCTGCCGGCCCCGAGTTCAGCCGGACACTCGGTCTCTGGTGGGGCGGCTTAATGAGCTCGCTTCGCCACCACCTCCAAACACGGAGTGTCTCTTAGGCATTTCGTATTCCGGACGACGCGAAGAAGAGCACGCCAGACACGCCGCGCCGCGCTTCCAGGCGAACAAGGTCGCGACAGCCGACGCGCAAGGTCCGCGCTGCACGGTTCGGTGCATGCTACTCCTCGGCGTTGACGACGCGCGCGCAGCCACGCCGCTCGCATCGAGAATTTGAGGCGGACGACCAGGCTCTGCTCGAGCAGCCGATTGGTGACCCGAGCTCTGACGACGGGCACTACCGCAGCGTTGCCGAACGACGGAAGGCCTCGGACTGTCTTGTGCCTGTGTCCGCAAATGCCTCGAGTTCGCGGATGCTCCGCTGACGGTTTGTGCAGTCGTTCGACTAAGGTGGCGGAATGCCCTCGAGGGCAAAGACACGGCCGACCGTCGATTTCTCGCGCAAGGGTCGCACCGCGGAATATGCCGGCGAGTTCCACCAGCCTTGCAGGGCCTTCATGCTGGGAAACTGGATGACGACGAATCTACCCTTCGGCAGGGGCGATGAGTCGAGCATGACGGGCATTGCTCCACGCACGATCACGTGACCTCCAAAGGCTGCTTCCGTCTTGGGCACAGCAACTGCGTATTGTGCAAGCATCGCATCATCTTTGACTTCTTCGACATTGGCGACCAAATACGCTGGCGCCGGCGCGGTCACGGTTTGCGCGTGAAGAACTTCCATCGCGGACGCACCTGCGATCACCGCGACAGCACCCACGATCGCCATTTTGGACACTGGTTTCATATTTCGCTCCTCAGGAGTGCAGACCGCGCAATGGGGATATGGAGATCCAGCTCTTCTTAGTGTGTCGAAATTGCCGGCGAGCTTCGAATTGTTTCCTGGGGTCGGGTCCGAAGAAGATCCCCGTGCTCCGGCCTTTCGGCCGTCGTCTACTCCGGCGGCCTGGCCAAGTCCGCTGTGAGCTCGGCGGTCTTGCCGCCCCTGGATTTCAGGTAGGCGGCGAGTTCTGGATGCTTTCCCCGGAGTGCTTCGGTAACGGCGTTTCGGCCGTCGTCTGCGCGGGAATTTAACTCGGCGCCGTGCTCGAGCAGGAGTTCCACCAGATCGCGGCGGCCGAGGAGGGCGGCCTCCATGAGGGGCGACACGCCATGAAGCTGACGGGCGAGCGGATCGGCCCCACGCTCAAGGAGAACCGTTGAGGTACTGAGCTGGCCAGGAAGGAGTGCGACCTGAAGTGGGGTATTCCTGAATTTCGTCCTGGCCCGGGCATTCACGTCCGCTCCGTGATCGATGAGTAGGAGCACGGTCTCGCGGACGCCGGAAAACGCAGCGAGGTGCAAAGCGCTCCAGCCAAAGTCGTTCCACCCAGTCGCGAGCGTCGGATCCTCGTGGAGCTGGCGGGCGACCTGGCCAGTGTCGCCCACCGCGCACGCTTCGAAGAAGGTGAGCGGCGGCTTCTGCGCCAGAAGCGCTTGGAGGATGGTGTTCTTCGCCGGCGGGACGAACGCCTCTCGCTCGATCTGGAACAGCGCCGCCATGACCACCGACCGTCCGCTCGGCGCTGTCGCCCTGGCGAGTCCCGGCTCGGCGGCCAGCAGCGCCTCCACCGCGCCGAGGTCTCCCTTCGAGATGGCGGCGAGGAGTCGGGTATCCGACGGCTCGTCGGCGTAGGCCGGCAAGGTGACCACAGCAAAGAGCATTAGGGATGGGAGAAATCTGTGGGCCATGGGATTTCCTTTCAACTTGCTGCCGGAGCGTAAGGAAGGGCCTAGCCGCCTTCATGTGCCGGAAGGCTGAGGGTCGCCTGTGACTTTCGGCCTATGCCCGACCCTCGACGAAGCGCGATGATGGGCACCGATGAGGCCAATGCGCCTTGGACGATCCGCGATTCTCTGGGCGGGGCTCTCAGCCTGGCTCCTAGTCTCCATACCCACCGTCTCGCAGGCGACTGGTTCACCCCGGTTTCCGGTGTGGCTAATCGCTTGGCTCCTGTTCGGTCTGGCGTTCGGGCTCGTCTGGCGGCGCAGGCGACTCGACCTCCTCGCCGCTGCCGGGCTGGTGCTTCAGGGATCCGCTGTTGTGGTCATGGTCGGCCTCCTCTGCAACGGCTTCGAGGGGATGCTCCTAGTCCTGGTCGCAGCGCAGCTCGGCGGTCTCTTGGGTACCGCAGCCGGAATCGGATGGCTTCTGGTCCAGACCGCCGCGGTGGCCGCCGGCATCGCCCTGCATTGGTCGCTGCGCCCGGCATTGACGCTGGCGCCGCCCTATCTCGGCTTCCAGATCTTCGTCTTCCTCGTGTTCCGCCTCCAGGCGCGGCTGAACGAGCAGAGCCGGCTCCTGGAGCGCCTGCGCATCGCAAGTGAGCTTCACGACGCACTTGGGCACCACCTCACAACGTTGGCGCTGAACCTCGAAGTGGCGGCTCACCTGACCAGCGGCCAAGCCCAGGAGAGCATCCGAACCGCCCAGTCGATGTCACGGTTGTTGCTCGACGACGTGCGGGAACTCGTTCGCGCGGTAAAGGCAGACGAGACGATGGACCTGGTCGCCGAGCTCAGGCGGCTCGCTAGGGACGTCCCGTCGCCGAGCGTGCACGTGGCCGTCGCGGGCGAGGTGCGCATCCTGGACGGCCGGTGGTCGCACACCTTCCTGCGCTGCGCTCAGGAGTTCGTCACCAACTCGGTCCGCCATGGCATGGCGGCCAACGTCTGGTTCGAGCTGAAGGAAGCGAATGGCGCGGTGGAGCTGGTGGCGCGGGACGACGGACGCGGCGCTGCCGAGATCCGAAACGGTGATGGCTTGCTGGGCATGCGCCGGCGCTTCGAGGAGCTGGGCGGGACGCTCGTAATCGAAAGCCAAGAGTACGCCGGGTTCGCGCTCACCGCCCGTCTGTCGCCTGGACCGGACGCGTGGTGATCAACGTCTTCCTCGTCGATGACGAAACGCTGGTCCGGCAGGGCTTCCGTCGGCTGCTCGAGCTGGCCGGCGACGTCCACGTGGTTGGGGAGGCGGCTGACGGCCAGGAGGCCTTGGCCAGAGTGCCCGACACGAAGGTGGACGTGCTCCTGCTCGACATCCGAATGCCGCGCCTGGACGGTCTTCAGGTCCTTGAAGCGCTCGGCCGGCTCGGGCAGCTTCCGGCGAGCCTCGTCCTGACCACGTTCGACGATTCCGAGCTACTCCTGGGCGCTGTGCGGCTCGGCGCGCGCGGCTTCATGAAGAAGGACGTCTCACTCGAGGAACTGCTCGCCGCGATCCGAACTTTGGCACGGGGCGACACCTGGTTTCAGCCAGCCCTCACCTCCTCGCTGCGGCGGGGTCTGGAGGCGCTGCGGACGCCGTTCGCGAGCTGTGACCTTCCGGACGCCCTGACCGACCGAGAGCGCGATGTTCTCCGGCTGATGGCCGGCGGCTACAGCAACCGCGAGATCGCCTCGACGCTCGAGACGGCAGAGGGAACGGTCAAGAACCAAGTCTCGAGCATCCTGTCCAAGATCGGCGTGCGGGACCGGACGCGCGCCGTCCTGCGGGCGATCGAGAGCGGATTGATCTGACGCGGTTCAGCACTCCAATCTGGGGCGACTTCGTCTGTCCTCTGCTCGGCCGATGGGCATGCACAGCCGCGTTCGAGCGCACCCGCCCGGTGTGACGCACTTTCACCTTCTGACCCTCCTATTTAGTCTCCGCGACGATCTTCCTTAAGCACGATGGAGGGAGTCGGCGTATTCGGCAACTGTCACTTGTACAGAATGGCAGCGCCATCGCGACCAAGACGATGGCGACGCCGAGGGGACTGGCCGGAAATTTCGAGCAGGCGTGGCGCGGGCAATGACCACAGCGGATGCGTCCAAAGAATCCTCGCGGCAAGAGTCCGGGTATAAGAGTGCCCATGCTGCCGCTCGTTCTTCTTGAAGAATGGATTCGCGACGCGCGCCAGCGAACGTTGGCGCTCGTCGATGACTTGAGCGATGGACAGTGGATTGGGCCCCGACTCGAGACTGTTAACCCGCTCCTCTGGGAACTGGGACACGTGGGCTGGTTCCAGGAGCACTGGGTGCTCCGCCATGCGCGTCAGTTGACGCGCCCCGTGCGCGACGACCTCTACGACTCGAGCCACGTGCCGCACGACGCGCGCTGGGACCTGCCGTTGCCGTCTCCGGATGCCACGCGCGCACATCTCAGGACCGTCGTGGACACTGTCCTAGAAGGCTTGCCGCGCCTCACCGAGGCCTCCTGCGAGCCGTACTTTCTTCTCCTCGCCATTTTCCATGAAGACATGCACGGCGAAGCCTTCTGGATGACTCGGCAGACGCTCGCTTATCCGACTGTCTCCTGGGATGCCCCCGCCGCGCACACGGGCCAGCTCGGCGCGGAGGGGGACGCCCATGTCCCCGGCGGAGACTTTGTGCTGGGAACACCTCCGGACGCGCCCTTTCTTTTCGACAACGAAAAGGGGCCCCACTCAGTCCGGGTGGAGCCTTTCGCCATCAAGCGCCTGGCAGAAACCCAAGCGGAATTCGCCGCGTTCGTGGAGGATGCGGGTTACGCGCGGGCCGGTTTTTGGAGCGATACCGGTTGGCGCTGGCGCCAGCAGGCCGAGGCCGAATGCCCCTTGCACTGGCGCCCTGACGGTGGAACCTGGCTTCGGCGTCACTTCGATCGTTGGGTGGAATTGGAGCCCGCACTCCCTGTCCATCTCATCAACCACTTCGAAGCGGAGGCCTACTGCCGATGGGCCGGGCGACGGCTTCCCACCGAGCTCGAGTGGGAAGTCGCCGCCGCCTCCGCACGCGACGGCAGCACCCTCTCCTCCCAGCGCCGCTCCTATCCGTGGGGTGAAGCCGTCCCGGACCCCGAGCGCGCCCTGCTGGATGGCCGGACCACGGGGCCAGTGAACGTCAGGGCGCTCGCCGCCGGCGACAGCGCCTGGGGCTGTCGGCAGATGCTCGGCAACGTGTGGGAGTGGACCGCGAGCGACTTCCTTCCATACCCGGCATTTTCCCCCGACCCCTACGAGGACTACTCGCAGCCCTGGTTCGGCACACACAAGGTCCTCAAGGGCGGGTCCTGGGCCACGCGCTCGCGGATGATCCGGCCCGGTTTCCGGAACTTCTACACGCCGGATCGCCGGGACGTCTTCGCCGGCTTCAGGACCTGCGCGCTCGGATGAAGATCCGGCTAATCGCCCCCGTCCGGCGTGGGTCCCTCCAGGGAAACGGCGTCACCGCAAGGCGCTGGGCCCGCCTGTTCAAAGAGCTTGGACATCAAGTCCGCCAAGAGGCGGAGTACCAGAATGGCGCCGCAGACGTTCTCGTTGCCCTCCACGCCCGCAAGAGCCATGCGTCCGCCAAGCGCTTCAAAGTCTTGCACCCGGACGGCTGTCTTGTCGTCGCTCTCACCGGAACCGACCTGTATCAAGACCTGAAGCACTCGCGCGCTGCCCGGGATTCCCTGCGGCTCGCGGACCGAATTGTGGTGCTTCAGCCGCTCGCGTTACGGGCGCTGTCTCCTCAACACCGCCGCAAGGCATATGTAATTTACCAGTCCACAGCGCCGCCATCAGATGTGCCACGGGCGCGGTCTACCCACTTCGAGATCTGCGTGGTTGGCCATCTCCGCCCGGTCAAGGATCCGTTCCGCACCGCCTCGGCTATCCGGGCGTTGCCGGAGTCGTCCCGTATCCGGGTGACCCACGTGGGCGGCGCGCTCACGGCTGGAATGGCCCGTCGCGCGAAGGCGGAGGCCCACCGCAACCCCCGCTATCGCTGGCTCGGTGAGCGCCCTCAGGCAGAGGCGCTCCGCCGGCTCTTTCGCTCGGACCTGCTCGTGCTTACCTCCCGCTCGGAGGGCGGCGCGAACGTTATTTCCGAGGCGGTGGCCGCGGGGGTGCCGGTGATCTCCTCCCGCATTCCCGGCGCCGAAGGGCTGCTCGGCGCCTCCTATCCGGGATATTTCCCTGTCGGAGACAGCCAAGCCCTGGCGGAATTGCTTTGGAAAGCAGAGCAGGACGCGGCATTCCGACGGCGGCTGGTTGCGCACGGCCGCCGGCTTCGGCCCCTGTTTCGACCCGCGTTGGAGCGCAGAGCATGGGCGCAATTGCTGAAGGACGCAGTGCCCCAGCCAACCTTGCCGCACTGATGCCGTCATGCCCCACAGTCGAACCTTCTGCCGAAGGTGTCACCCTGCATCTCAAGAGGAGGCACGGCGCTCTGCCGTTCGCTCGAGCTCGGGCCGGCGACCCAACGCCGACGACCGGTCGAGCGGGAATTGACCGACCTACGCGTACATGAAGCGCACAACGACAGCCGGAGGGGGCTCGACGCACAAACTGGAACAGCGCGGTGTTGCGACCTAAAGAGCGCGTTGGCGGCCCGGAATCACAAGAATTGCGCCCCCGAGCGTCCTCACCCGTACGTCGCCAATGGCGTTCGCTTGCGCGCTAAGCCCGAGGGGCGCGATGCTGGGACGCGGGCGGAGAAGTTAGACTAAGAAAATAATGAAAAAGCTGCTGACCCCACTACTGGTACTGACGCTTGCCGTCGAGGTGACGGGTGCGGGTGCCGGCGGCTTCTTCTGCCGGATGATGGGGCAGCGGGTGGCGCAATGCTGCTGCCCTGACGCTGTAGAGGCGTTGCCGACCTCATTGCTCGTTTCGGCAGGTTGCTGCGAGGTACTCGAGGGCGCTGCCCCGACCAGCTCAGCGCTCCTTCCCAATCGTTTGGTTGTCGATGCACCCGCCCGGAACGCCTTTGCTTTCGACGTCCCGCAAATCGCCGCGGGTGACGACCTTCCGTCGAAGACCCTAGGGATAAGCTGGGCAGACGGCTCGGGACCGCCGAGACTGACTCCGATCTTCCTCTCGTTGCGTCAGCTTCTCATCTGAGCACGCAGTCTGGAGCTCGCCATCAGCGCGGGCGCCCAGCACACTGGCCTTGAATCCCCGCGCGTGAGGCGCAGCGGCCTGGCAACGCGCCAGGAACGCTGAGTTCCTCGGTGTGGGTTTCGTGGGCCATCCTTGCTCACCCTCCACCGCCCGCTAGAGCACTCACGGACAGGAGTTTATCCATGCTGTCGCTTCTCGCTTGTACCGTCTTCGCCGTCACTTCAACTCCACTGCGTCTTGGCGATTTGCTTAACGAGGCGCGTTCCAAGAGCGCAGAATTGCGTGCCGCCAGGGCCCGTGCGACGGCGGCCGGCGAATCGGCACGTGCTGCCGGAACGCTCGACGACCCACGCTTCCTGGTTCAGTTGTGGAACGTGCCGGTCGATTTCTCCAACACGCCCGTGATGTTCCAGCTGTCGCAGTCGTTCCCTCTGGGCGGCCGACTCGAGTTCAAGCGGAGCGCGGCGGAAGCTGACGCACAGGCGGCCGTCGCTGGGTCAGCAATGCGCGTGCAGGACGTGGAACTCGAGGTCGCGGTTGCTTACTTCGCCCTCTACCAGGCCCAGCGCACAGAGAGTGTGAATGCTCGGCTCGAGCAGACACTCGAGCTCCTCTCACAAGCGAGTGCGGTACGCATGCGCACAGGTGCTGGACAGCAGGCCGACGTGCTCAAGGCCCAAGCGGCCATCCTGGAGTTCGAGGAGAACGTCGTCACCGCCGCCCAGGAAGCGACCTCGGCCCGGGCACGGTTGCGGGCACTCCTTCAGCGCTCCGAGGAGGTTTCCGGTGAGACCACGACGCCGCACGTCCTAGCGCACCTTTCCTCGGAAGAAGCCCTGTGGAGTCGGGCGATGGATGCGCGGCCCGAGTTGAGGCAGCTCGCTGCAAGGTCGCGAATGGCCAGTGCCGAAGTTCGAATGGCGGAGGCTGAGCGCGTCCCGGACCTCAGTGTCTTGGGCGCTTACATGCACACCTTCGGCGGTGTCAGTCCGAGCAATTTCATTTTTGCGGGCCTCGAGTTCACCCTCCCCGTGTGGGGAAGCAAGAATGACGGACGCATCGAAGCTGCGCGGTCACAGGGGGAAGCGGTCTCCTCGGAGCAAGCGGCTCTTAGGGCTCGCGTCGCTTCCCAAGTGACCGAGGCTCTCGCCAGGGTGACGGCCGAGGAGCGCATCGTCTCCTTGCACCACCGCATCATCCCGCTCATGAGCGCGGCCCTGGAGAGCGGCCAGGCAGACCTCGCCTCGGGAAGGGGCGAGTTTCTTTCTGTTCTGGACTCCTTGCGCGAGCTGCGCCGGCACGAAGTCGAGTTGGTGATGCATCTCGCGGCCTACGCCAAAGCGCTTGCCGAGCTGCAACGGGCCGTTGGAGAGAACGTGGGGCTTCTCGACGCAGCAGAAGGGGGGGTGGACAATGCACACAACTAGGCCCTGGCCTTTCCGGAAAGCGTTGGCGGCCTTGGCCATCAGCTGCGAGTTGGCCGCGTGCCAGAAACCGAGTTCGAGTGAGCCAGTTCGAGTCGGCGAACTCATGGTTTCTGCCCGCCTCGTTCCAGACCCTCCGACGACGGGCGACAACCGCCTCGTTGTGGAGATCAAGGATGCTCAGGGCCATCCCGTGGACGGGGCGAGTCTCGACTTCGTCGTCTCGATGCCGGCAATGGGGGCGATGGCAGAGATGCGGAGCAGGGGGCAGGTGCACGGACGCGGCGGTGGCATCTATGACATCAGCTATCCGTTACCAGTACAGGGCGACTGGACGATCGCTCTCCGCGTTACCGCGCCGGGCCACGACGCTGCCGAGCTGCGTCTCAAGGTCTCCCCTTCACGGAAAGGGCTGGTCTTCGAGGCGCGCGATGCCGAAGCCGAGGGCATGTCGTCGCTCGCTGATGGCGGCGCTGGCAAGACAATGGAGGTTTCGCCAGCGCGCCAGCAGCTGATCGGCGTCACTTGGGGGCGTGTCGAGCGGCGCGCAATGACTTTGGAACTGCGGGTTCCGGGGAAAGTTGAGGTGGACGAGACACAAGTCGCTGACGTCACGTTGCGGTACCCGGCCTTCGTGGAGAAGCTGCATGTGAGCCAAACGGGCCAGCGCGTCCACCAAGGCGAGCCGCTGCTTACCCTCTACAGTCCGGACCTCTTCGGTGCCGAGCAGGACTTTCTTGTTGCCAGCCGTGGGGGGAATACCCCCCTGGTGGCGGCCGCGGTGGAGCGCCTCAAGCTTTGGGGGTTCACCGCCGAACAGGTCCAGCGCTTGACGGACCGCGGCATCGCCGAGCCACGGGTCACGGTGCGCGCTCCAGTCAGTGGCGTCGTGCTCATGAAGAACGTCGTCGAGGGAACCCGGGCTGAGACCGGCATGGCACTGTACCGGATTGGAAACCTCGGCCGCGTTTGGGTTCTGGCGGACCTCTTCCAGAGCGACGCCTCCGTTGCGGCCATCGGACAGCAGGCCGTCATGACCGTGCCTGGCCTGCCGGGCGCCACTTGGACCGGCCGCGTGAGCTTCATCTACCCAACGATGGACGAGCGGACCCGGTCCCTGCGTCTCCGCCTAGAGTTCGAGAACTCGCAGGCGACGTTGCGGCCGGGAATGTACTCAGACGTCGTCGTTCATGTGCCCCTGGGCGACCGGCTGTCGGTGCCTGAGTCGGCGCTTCTCCGGTCAGGGGAGCATGCGTACGTCTTCGTCCGCCGCGGCAAAGGGCGCCTCCAGCCGGTCGAAGTCGAGCCTGGGGTAAGCAGCGGCGAATTCATCGAAGTTCGCTCCGGACTAGGGGCTGGAGACGAAGTCGCGACGGCAGCCACCTTCCTCCTTTCTAGTGAAGCTCAGCTCCGCGACGCACTTCCGCGCTGGAGCGCGCAATGATTCGCCGGGTCATTGCCTGGTGCGCGATCAACCGGCTTGCGACTCTGGTGCTGGTGGGACTGGCGACAGCCGGAGGAGTGCTGTCGCTGCGAAGCACCGCGCTGGACGCCATCCCGGACCTCTCGGATGTGCAAGTCATCGTCTATACGGACTGGCCTGGGCGGTCACCGGACCTCGTCGAAGACAACATCACCTACCCCGTCATTCGCTCGTTGCTCGGGGCGCCCCGTGTCTCGGCGGTGCGTGGACAGACAATGTTCGGGACCTCCTTCGTCACCGTCATTTTCGAAGACCATACCGACCTCTATTGGGCACGTAGTCGCGTGCTGGAGAAGCTCGCGACTCTTGGCACCCAACTTCCGGCCGGGGTGAGTCCAACGCTGGGACCGGACGCCACCGGCATCGGCTGGGTCTTTGAATACGCATTGGTAGACCGCACCGGGAAGACTGGCCTCGTCGAACTCCAGTCGCTACAAGACTGGACGCTGCGCTACGCTCTTCAGGGCATCCCCGGAGTCGCCGAGGTGGCGTCGGTGGGCGGCTTCGTCAAGGAGTACCAGGTGGCGCTCGACCCGAATCGCCTGGCCGCCTTCGGCGTTTCGCTCGCGCACGTGTCCGACGCATTGCGCGCATCCAATGCGGACGTCGGCGGTCGTGTGCTGGAGGTCGGAGGGGCCGAGCAATACGTCCGGGGACGCGGCTACATCAAGAGTCGCAAGGACCTTGAGGGTGTTGTCCTAGCGGTGTCCGAGGGCACACCCATTACCGTGGCAGACGTCGGGCGGGTCCAGTTGGGGCCGGCTGAACGCCGCGGCCTTGCTGACCTCGACGGCGAAGGCGAGGTGGTCGGAGGAGCTGTCATCGTCCGCCCGGGAGTCAACACGCTGGAAGTCATCGAGGCCGTCAAGGCCAGAATTCAAAGCCTTCATGCCAGCTTTCCGCCGGGCGTCGAAGTGGTCACCACGTACGACCGGTCGCAGCTCATCCAAAGCAGCATCGCGACGCTGCGCCGGACCCTCATCGAGGAGCTGCTCGTCGTCGGGCTGGTCATCTTCGTCTTCCTCCTTCACCTGCGAAGCACGCTGGTACCAATGGTGCTGCTGCCGGCGGCCATCCTGCTGTCGTTCATACCAATGCGGGCGATGGGCCTCACCGCCAACATCATGTCCTTGGGTGGCATCGCCATTGCGGTCGGAGCCATGGTGGACGCAGCCATCATCGTCGTAGAGAACGTACATAAGCGGGTCGAGGCGTGGGAGGCAGCTGGACGCCCTGGGCACAGGGCCGATGTGGTTACTCGGGCATTGCAAGAAGTGGGTCGCCCCATCTTCTTCTCGCTGTTGGTCATTACGGTGGGCTTTCTCCCGGTCTTCACGTTGGAAGGCACGGAGGGGCGCCTGTTTGCGCCACTGGCCTTTACCAAGACGTTCGCGATGGCCTTCGCCGCCCTGCTCTCGGTGACTCTTGTGCCAGCCATCGCGGCGACGTTCATCCGAGGAAGGATCCGCAACGAGTCGCAGAACCCCCTGACGCGATGGCTGGCGCAGGCATACGCGCCGGTCTGCCACTTCGCGCTCCGGTTTCCCAAGACAGTCATCGCTGTTGCGATTCTCCTCATCGCCGCGACCGTGCCGGTGGTTCTCTCACTCGGCAGCGAATTCATGCCCCCTTTGAACGAGGGCACCATTCTCTACATGCCCATCTCCGTGCCGGGGATGAGCGACGCTGCGGCACGCGACGTTCTGCAGCGGATGGACCGCATCCTCAAGTCCTTCCCGGAGGTCGATCATGTCTTCGGAAAGGCCGGCCGCTTCGACACCGCCACCGACCCGGCGCCACTGTCCATGTTCGAGACAGTCATTACGCTGCGTCCGCCGGACCAGTGGCCATCTGGAAGGACTTGGGATGAGCTCGTCCAGGAGCTCGATAGCAAGCTCCAGTTCCCTGGAATGCCCAACGTCTGGTGGATGCCAATTCAAACGCGCACCGAGATGCTTGCGACCGGCATCCGCAGCCCCCTGGGAATCCAGGTGCTGGGCGCCGACCTCGACGTCATCGACCGCGTTGGACGGGACATCGAGGCGGCGCTCCAGAGCGTTCCGGGAACGCGAAGCGCCTTTTCTGAGCGAGCCAGCGGCGGCTACTTCCTCGACTTCGACGTAAACCGGAGCCAAGCGGCCCGGTACGGCCTCAACGTCCTCGACGTGGAGGACTCGCTGGAGACGGCGCTTGGCGGCCGGACGGTGACAACTACCGTCGAAGGCCGCGAGCGATACCCAGTCACGGTGCGCTACGCCCGTGATTTTCGGAGTGACGCAAACGCGATGCGGCGAGTACGGATAGCGACCTCCGGAGGCTCGCAGGTAGCACTTGGTGAGTTGGCCACGCTGCGCTGGCGAACTGGCCCGTCGATGATTCGCGACGAGGGAGGGTCCCTTGCGGAGTACGTCTTCGTGGACACGGCCCGTCCCATCGCCGATTACGTCAAGGACGCGCAGGCCGCGGTCACCGCGCGGGTATCTCTCCCGCCCGGCTACCGCCTGGACTGGGTGGGCCAGTACCGTTACCTGGAACGAGCCAAAGAACGGCTGGCGGTCGTCGTCCCCGTCACGCTGGTGCTCATTTTTCTCCTGCTCTATTTGAACGCCGGGAGCGCCCCCGAGGCGCTGCTCGTGATGCTGGCCGTCCCCTTCAGCCTCGTCGGCGCGTTCTGGCTGCTCTGGCTACTCGGCTACAACTTGTCGGTGGCAGTGTGGGTGGGGCTCATTGCCCTCGCGGGGCTGGACGCCGAGACCGGCATTGTGATGCTCCTCTACCTGGACATTGCCTGGAGAGAGCGAACGCCGGCGACACCCGAGGAGGCAAAGCAAGCCGTCTTTAACGGCGCAGTGAAGCGAATCCGGCCGAAAATCATGACCGTCGTGACCATCCTGGCCGGACTCGTCCCGATTCTTTGGTCGGCCGGAACGGGAGCCGACGTGATGAAGCGCATCGCCGCCCCTATGGTCGGCGGCGTCGTTACCTCCGCCCTCCTGGAATTGGCCGTGTATCCGGCGCTGTACCTAGCCTGGAAGGCACGAAGGCTCCGCGGCTCGACTGCAGAGACCGAGCAGGCGACCTGACGCAGCTGACACCTCCTCCTTGGGCACGGCTGGCAGGAATGCGTGGAGCAACCGAATGTGGACTCCGGAGGGGTAGAAGCAGGAGCGTCTCGGGGCGCGTCGCCGCGCCGGCGGTCAGGGAGCTCCCAGCGGCGCCGCGCCTCGCGTTCTCGCTCGGTCGGGAGCGAACGCGGGCCCAAGGGGGCACCGGAAATGGCGGTGCCTAGCGAATTACAGTTTGAGGTGACGTAGCCGGAGCGCGTTGGCGATGACCGAGACTGAGCTGAGCGACATCGCAGCGCTTGCGAGCATGGGACTGAGAAGCCAGCCGGAAACGGGGTAAAGAACTCCCGCGGCGAGCGGCACACCAAGGAGGTTGTAGGCGAAGGCGAAAAACAGGTTCTGACGAATGTTGCGCATGGTCGCCCGACTGAGGTGCCGCGCACGAACGAGACCCCGGAGGTCTCCTTTGACGAGCGTCACTCCGGCGCTTTCCATTGCGACGTCAGTCCCGGTCCCCATCGCGATGCCCACATCTGCTTGGGCGAGCGCCGGCGCGTCATTCACTCCATCGCCGGCCATGCCGACGAAGTGCCCGTCCCTTTGCAGGCCCTTCACGACGTCCGCTTTGCGGTCAGGCAACACCTCTGCCTCGAAGGCCGTTATGCCGAGTTTTCGCGCCACGGCGTCGGCCGTGGCGCCGCTGTCGCCTGTGAGCATCATCACCTGAACGCCTTCGGCGGCGAGCTCGTGCAGAGCTTCAACGGCGGTCGACTTCACCGGGTCAGCGACTCCCAAGATGCCAACCACCGCAGAATTCACCGCGACGAATATTACCGTCTGGCCTTCGGCTCGCATTGGCGAAGCCAATGTCTCGGCAACCCCAGTCGAGATGCCGCGCTCCTCGAGCAGGGCTCGATTTCCAATGGCGACAGTGGTTCCGTCCACCTCCCCGGTGGCACCTCGCCCGGTGACGGACTGAAAGCGTGTAACCGCAGGCATGGATAGCTTCCGGTCCCTCGCCGCCCTCACGATGGCACCGGCCAACGGATGTTCACTCGCTGCCTCGACGGCGGCCGCGACCCCGAGCACGTCATCCTCAGATTTCACACCAAGCGTCACCACTCGCAGAACGGCCGGATGCCCTTCGGTCAACGTCCCGGTCTTGTCGACGACCAGCGTGTCGATGCGCCCCAGCCGTTCGAGGGCCTCTGCATTTCGGAAGAGGACGCCGGCTCGGGCTCCTCGCCCAGTCCCGACCATGACGGACATCGGCGTGGCGAGACCGAGTGCGCATGGACACGCAATGATGAGAACCGCGACGGCATTCACGAGCGCGTATGCCAGACGCGGCTCAGGACCGACGAGAGCCCAAACGACGAACGTCAGCACAGCAGCAGCCACGACGGAGGGAACGAAGAACGACGAAACCTTGTCAGCCAGCCTTTGAACTGGAGCCCGGCTCCTCTGGGCTTCACCGACAAGGCGGACGATGCCGGCGAGCAGCGTGTCGTTTCCGACGCGCTCCGCCCGCATCAGGAAGCCACCCATCTGGTTGACGGTTCCCCCTGTGACCTGGTCTCCAGTCCCCTTCTCCGAGGGAAGTGACTCGCCCGTCATCATTGACTCGTCGATTGCGCTGCTACCTTCCGTAATGACGCCGTCGACGGGGACACTCTCGCCGGGGCGCACGCGAAGCACGTCACCGACCAACACCTCGCCGAGTGGGACATCACGCTCGGCGCCCTGCTCAAGTCGGCGAGCAAGCTTCGGCTGTAGATTCAACAGAGCGCGGAGCGCACTACCGGTTTGGGCTCTCGCCCGTAGCTCGAGGACCTGGCCGACCAGCACCAGCATGACGATGACCGCTGCGGGCTCGAAGTATACGCCCACGCTGTCGTGATGATTCCGGAAGTCCACTGGAAAGAGGCCCGGAGCGAGGGTCGCCACCACGCTGAAGGAATAGGCGACGCCCACCCCCAGCGCGATGAGCGTGAACATGTTCAGGCTTCGGTTGCGAAGCGAAGCCCACCCGCGGACGAAGAAAGGTTCGCCTGCCCAGACAACGACCGGCGTCGCAATGACAAGTTCCAGCCAATTCAGCCATGTGAAAGGACGCCATCCGAACATCTCTGCCATCGCGAACCCGAGTAGCAGGAGCGTTGGCGGAATGGAGACAACGAGCCGGCGCCACATGTCGGCGAGTTCAGGGGTTGGCGTTTCCGTTGCTCGCGTCGTGCGGGGCTCGAGCGCCATGCCACAGATGGGGCAATTCCCTGGGCCATCCCTGACAATTTGCGGATGCATCGGGCAGGTCCACTGTCCCCTGCTCGCACTCACCACAGCTTTAGGGTCCAAGGCCACGCCGTTTCTGGATGGGCCTGGCTCGAAAACTCGAGGCTCTATCGGACACACGTCCTCAGTGCCCGGCGAGACAAGTAGCGTCTCCTTGTTCCGCGGGGCTTGAGCGTTTCCTTCTTCATGACATTGAAAACCTGGCGGACGGTGCGTGCTCCTCACCTTCGCGGCCAGCTGATTGACCTTCCCCTTGGGGGTCTTCTGCGGCTTGAACGGTTTCTTCCTTATGACATCGAAGGCCTGGAGGACAGTGCGTTACTCCTCAACCTTGCATTCTGAAGTTAAGGCCACTAAGCGTGAGCGCCGCGGCGACGGCTCCCGACCTCGAGCTCCGAAAGAGGTCCCGGCTCTCGGATGGCTGGTCCAAGCGCCGTCATCTCGGCCCAGACCTGCTCGTGCTCGCCGCCGCTCCCCGTCTCCCCATAGGGAGAAGCGTGGTGCTTGCGTCGGTCGCATCTGCTCTTCCGCCGCCGCCATGAGGCGTGGTGTTGGGGACGCGGCCGTGCTGGCTTGGCCAGAGTTGGCCGCCTGGCGACGCGACGGGGGCGCCCCGGCGCCGGATCCTCACCCTCCGGGTAGTCTCCGGAAGTCCCGGGCCATTAGGCTGCAATGAGCGATGGCCTACGTCCTCACTTTCTGCCTGACGTTGGCGGCCGGGCTCTTGCTCCTCGTCTTCTTTCGGTCCCACTCAAAGCTCGAGGAGGGGGCCAAAGAGACAGCGCGGCAGGAAGGAGGCCGGGGGGCGCTGCACCCGCAGGAAGAGCGCGCGACCGAAATCGCCGAGACGCTGGCAATCGAGAAGGCGAACGACGCCGCCGTTCCCGTGCTCCGCGCCGGGACGCTCTTGCCAGCCGCGTACGCAGAGAGTTTCCGCACGGTGGACGACGGGCAGAGGGCCATTCAGCTGCGGCTGCTCCTCGGTGGTTCCAAGAGGGCAAGCGAGTGTCGGACGCTTCTGAGGCTTACCGTACCGCTCGTGCACCCGGGCCCTCCGGGCAAGCCGAACGTGAAGCTCGTGCTCGATGTCGGCGAAGATGGGACCCTCGCCATTCTTGCCGACGAAAAGGGGGTGAGCCGCCCCGTCGGACCGGCGGACCTGCGCATTCCAGTCAAGGCATCCGACAGGAAGCGGACACGCTGGTGGCCCCTGCTCCGCTTTCAACCTCTGGCCGCTGGCGCGGCGTCCGCCTTCTATTTCGGGTACGTCCTCTACAGCGACATCGACCAGTCGGGCCTGACGGGGTGGATAGCATCGCTCTCCATGCGCTTGTTCCACGCGTCCTGGGACATTCCCAACGTGCTTCTCGGGTGGGCCTTGTACTTCCCAGGTGCGGGCTTGCTCCGGCGTGTCCTCTTCTTCACCATGCCCGGACTGGCCGCTGCCTCGCTGGCCCGGAAACCGGTCCCGCCTGCACGCCGTTCGCCTGTGACCCCAGCGCATGCGCCTCGGACTTCCAGCCTGGAGGGGCGACGCAAGAGTCCCCTCCTCATCGTGGCGGTGGGCATCGCCATGTTCGTCGGCACCTTCGGCGGCCTCGTCGGGGCGGTTGCCCTCGCCTCATGGAGCATGGCCGAGGAGCGTCGCGCCTTTGCGCCCGAGCTCAACCTGAACACCTTCTCCGGCACTCCACCCACCTCACCTCGCCTCAATTTGGAAGGCTGGCTTCACGAGCAGCTGGCCGCGCGCTACGAGTCAGCCTGGGGTCCGGATAAGCCGAGGCTTGGGGCAACCTACCGTCGCGACCATGCCTTCATCCCGGTGACGTCCACGCACTGGAAGCCCGGGGAACCGGTCTCAGTGCTCCTCGAAACCACCGGTGCCGAAGAGCGCGACGACACGTGGCTTTTGGGGCGCTCCATCCACTGGAAACCCGGCGGGGACCCGGGCTCGGTGGTGGGGCAGAGGACTAGCGACGCTGCGTTCGCACCGAACGGAACCACCCTCAACGTGCGCCTTCGCAAAAACGACCTGCCCTACTTCGTCAAGGATGCCTACGAGCGCGCGGAGATGCGTTTTACCAACCCGTACTGGGTGGCGGATACCGACGACGACGTCCGCCCCTTCGCGCTCGCCCTCGTCGGCTGGTTCTTGGTCACCGTCTTCGGACTGACATTTTTGGTGCAACGGCTGCGAGCACCCTAGCGTGGTCTCCGCCGTCCGGGCGCACGGGCGTCCTACGCCGTTACCGTCGCGGCCAAGCTCCGCATGGTGGTCGCCTGCCTCGCCATGCGGGCTGCGGGCGGGCGTTTACGGCCGACGTCGGAGCCCTTCAGCACAGCACTGAATGGCCCTCTTGTGCCCGGGGGAGAACCGCGCCTATCGCTCAGGTGTCTCCGCTTCAGTGCCCGGCTAGTATCGACAACCCGCGCAGGAACTGCGGGTCGCGCGCGCTCGTTATCTCATCGGCGAGGAGAGATTGGGTCGAAACTTTCACATCCGCCCCAATCCCATTGCCTTTATAGGAGTCCCCACTCGGGGTCCGAAGCTCGATCGTGGGCACAACGACTCCGTATCCATTGGGCAACGCCACATAGAGTTGCGCTTGTCCTCGACCGTAAGAGCGTGAGCCAACCAACACTGCCCGATGCTGGAAGCGTAGACCGCTCGCAAGTAATTCGGCAGCGCTCGCAGTTCCGCCGTTTATCAACACAACCAGGGGTTTCGCGGTCAAAGGGAGACCCTGGGTGTCAATCGTTGTCTTTCTCCCGTCTCGAGTGACCTTGTAACCTAAGATCCCGGTCGTGAAGGCACCTGCAACATCCTCAGCAGCACTCAAGAAGCCTCCGGGATTGTTGCGTATGTCCAACAGGTAGGAATCTGCCCCATCTCGCTCGAGATTGATGATGGCATCGCGCATCTTTTCGCCAGCGTCCGGCGTAAACTGCAGCAGTTGGACGTAACCGACTTTGGCTTCAGCGCTTCTTTTCATCGCGAAGGTCACGGACTGCAGCCTTTCTGATGAAGCCCAAAGCTGGAATGAAAGCTCGCGCCCCCCGCGGCGAACTCGCAAGCGGATGCCTTCTGGAAGGCCTTGGCGGAGAGCGTCGAGAACTTGTTCGTGCTCCATCCCCTCGCAGGGCTTCTCATTGATTGCAACAAGGACGTCACCCGGTCGAATGCCGAGTTTCGCTGCAGGCGAACCTTGGATTGGGGTTACAACCCGTGGTTCTCCGGTTGAGGGGTCAACATCGATTGCGAAATCGATGAGTCCGACTCCGATTCTTGCTCCTGCCGATTCGCTCTGAAGGTCCGCCAGCTCGTTTGGAGTAACCAGGTGGAGCTCGGAGTCTTTGAGCGTGGCCAACTGCTGCGCTATTTGCGGATACGACTCTGTGGAGCCACGATGGGTTGCCGCCATCAACCTCTTGCGAACACGACGCCACACCGGATTGGACAGCGCATAGAGATAGCTCCCATCGATCGCACTGACGATGGCTCGAATCACTTCGTTCGGAGGTATTGACGTCGCCTCGGCATCTTTCGTCGCTCGAGATTGTTCCGCGACGGGTCCGACATCTGCCAACGCTGGCGCCTCAAAGCGCTCAAGTACCGGTCCTGCAGGGAGTAAGCAGCAGAAGGCGTGAAGCTTCGTAAGTTTCCTAAGCCTCGTAAGGCCCCTGGACGCCAGTGCCAGAGCCGCCTCCTTTCTCACGCTCGGGAGAAAGAAGTGCTCCCCAAAGTGGCCAGAGGCCGTGGGAACCGCGAAATCGCACACAGCCTTGGGATCGCGGTGCACACCATCAACAGTCACCGCGTTCACGTCATGGAAAAGCTCGGCGCTCATGACGCAGTGACCTTGACACGTCTCGCGGTGGCCGCCGGGCTCCTCCTTTTCGACAGGGCGTAGCGGCATCGGGTGATCACCCGATTGTCGCCATTCAGACAAGAACATACAAATTGACGGTTGCTGGCTCAGCGAGTTTCGGGAAGTCAGCGGGAAGGCTACTTGTACAACCAGGGGCGATCGGTTTGCGTGGTGGCGCGAAGCGGGCAACGCAGGGCTGGACGCACCCTACTGTCGTTGATCGTCCTTGCGAATTTGGTCGCCGGCGCTGGGTGCGGTTTTGGCACATATGACGACAGCGCTGCTCCGCAGCTGACGAGTGCGACCAACGGCGTAGCCGATGCCGGCCAATGGTGGCCTTGGGTTTGCCCTGATGGCGACAATCCGAGCCCGGCCTCCACACCTCTCGACTACACGGCATCGGGTTCCTGTGGAGACGGTGGTGCGTTCACGCTCAGCGTCAATGGCTGCGAGATTTTCGGCACGTGGTCCGTTCTCGGTCTGTCGGACGTGCAAACGCTCCAACCCACGAGCACGCCAAACCTGGGCGGATGGATTGTCTCCGGGACAGCCTCCGCCGCAGATGGCGGGGTGTCTGTCGGAGATGGTGGCGCCGAGCCTTGGAATTGCGAGGCAACGCCGACGGCGGACGGGGGGCTCGCGTTCACTTGTTCCGACGCCATCTCCTCGGCGACGACTTGCCAGAGCACTCTCATCCCGGTGAGCGAACAGTGAGCGAGCCGTCCTCGCCGAAGGCGTCGCGGCTCTGGACGCTCGGCATCGCGGCGCTCCTGCTCTCCTCGCCTGCCCTAGCCCAGTCGGACATCCCAGCCCCCAAGGCTCCGCCGCCCTCTGAGTCTCCCGCTCCCGTCCCTTCCACGACCGTCGCACAGGTCGCGGAGTCCTCGCACCAAGCAGACGCGGGGCCGGCCACCGCAGACGCGGGCGTGCAGCGTTTCATCCCCGAGGTCCCCGCCACCGACCCGCTTTTGGCAGGGCGCTCAGAGGTGGGGGCTCCTCTTGAGTCGCCCGTCTTCCAGACTACGGTCACGGATGTGCGGCCCGATCCGGCCCTCATCGGCTCGAGCGCCACGACCGTCACGCGCGAGCAGCTGGAATCCTTGCCTGGCGGCGACAACCAGACCATCGCGGACATCGTGACAATGCAACCTGGCACCGTCGCGGATTCGTTCGGTTCCAATATCCACGTGCGCGGTGCAGACGGCGCGATCCTTTATGTCCTCGACGGGATCCCGATGTTCACGCCCGCGCTCGGGACCATCGGACAGCTGTTGAACACGTTGCCAACCCGGCTGGTGCAGAACGTCCAAGTGTACACGGGCGGGTTCCCGGTCGAGTACAGCTATGCGCTCGGCGGTATTATCGACATCCAGACCCGGCGGCCGGCCGTCAATCCCACCGCGGAAGTGCAGATCACCTACGGCACCTACAATCTCACCGACGTCGCGCTCAACTATTCGCAGGCAATCGGCAAGCTCAACGTCATCGCCAGTGCGGACTTCGTCAGTACGAATCGCGGCTTGGACACTCCCGACGCCATCGCCGTGCTCCATGACTACCGGATCGGCGGTAACGGCTTCGCCAAGCTGGACTACGAGATCGACAGCCGCAACCGGTTGGCGCTGGTCGCAACCTACCAAGAGGACAAGTTTCAGATTCCGATCGATCCGACGATGTTGCCGCTCTCGGACGCCCCCCCGGGTGCCGTCCGGGGCAACGACGTGTACGGCAACCCGCCGCCGCCGTTCGTCCCCTACAACGCCAACCCGACCGACCTCGAGCGCACGTTCTTCGCCGCGCTGTCGTATGTCCACACCGGCGACGTCAACACCCAGGTCTCCGTGTTTGCCCGAGGGATCTACGAGGATTTCGACTGCGATCCGGTTGGCTCGCTGGGCCCTACCGCGGATCCCGGATCCGTCTGCACCACGTTCACCCGCAATGCGATCCACTTCGGCGCGCTTGCCAATGCAACCTGGCACTGGCTGACCGGCAACACCTGGAAGGCGGGGGTCGAGCTTCGCGATCAGCGGAGCTCTCTCAACGCGTCGCTGTTCACGCGCGACGACGGCTCGCCCTCGGGTGGCCCGGACCCGTCTCTGACGCTGACCGGGAGCGACAACATCAACACGCTATCTGCCGGCGCCTACTTGGAAGATCGGATCGAAGTGGGCAATTTCACGGTCCTTCCGGGCGTGCGGTTCGACATTCAGAACACCAGCTTCGCCTCCTCCATCGAGCCCAACCTGTTCCTGAGCGGGCCCAGCGCTCGGCTGGGCGCTTCGTATGCGTTTA
>Ga0302326_10005567_pt1 | contig 28719 bp, 28 predicted proteins | sample Palsa_T0_3_FD_202264 | JGI IMG/M metagenome (GOLD analysis project Ga0302326, IMG submission 202264) | Peat permafrost microbial communities from Stordalen Mire near Abisko, Sweden - Palsa_T0_3 | ecosystem: Environmental > Terrestrial > Soil > Palsa > Peat permafrost | place: Sweden: Abisko... | reverse complement strand
GACTGGTCGCCCCAGCGCTGGAAATAGAGGCCGGCAATGTTGCCGAAAACACCGGCGAAGCCGCCCTCGATGTCGGCTTCCTCGCGAACATAGGAAGCCTTGAGCAGATTGCGGCCGATCTCGGGAGCGGGCGTCGTTGTCATCTGCTCGACGCCGACCACAAGCACGATGCGGGCCGACTTCGCCGCGATCGCCTTCAGTCCTTGATGCACGGCGGCGGATCCGGTGGCGCAAGCATTCTCAACCCGCGTCGCGCGCTTGAAGCGCAGATCGGGCGAAGCCTGTAGCACCAGCGAAGCGGTGAAATCTTGCGCCGAGAAACCCGCGTTGAAGTGACCGAGCACGATCTCGTCGACGTCCTTTGCCGCAATCCCGGAATCCGCAAGCGCCTCGCTTGCCACCTTCACGATGAGGCTCTCGACGGTCTCGCCGGCGAGTTTGCCGAACGGCGTATGCGCCCAGCCTACGATGCAGGCGGTCATGCTCACTCCCCTTGATCGGTCCTTGCCGAATTTCGGTCGCTTTTCCTTGGCTTAGCCGGCGTGATGAACCCGCGTGGAGCTTTCATGGTATCGGGATTTAGCTTTGCGTTCGAGGGTCCGTTAGGCTTACATAGTGAGCCACCGGCGCTTCGGGAACCTTTCGTGAAACCATCGCGGGCTTGTCGGCACCTTGGGCTCTGCTCCAGGCGCCTCCGAAGGCCCAACCAACGGAACGGACCGCGACACGTGTATCATTCGCAGTTTCTTCGGGCGCTAACGCTCGGCATCGCCCTCGGCTCTGCGTTCGCTGCAGCCTTAATCACGACGCCGGTTCACGCCGGCGCGTCGATTCTCGTTGACGCCGATACCGGCAAGGTGCTGCGCGCGGATAACGCGACCTATCCCTGGTACCCGGCTTCGGTGACGAAGCTGATGACCCTTTACACGACGCTGCAAGCCGTGAAGCAGGGTCGAGTCACCTTCGACACCTTGTTCACGGTGTCGCGCAACGCGGTCGCTCAGTCTCCGACCAAGATGGGATACGCCGCCGGCACGCAGGTGACCGTCGACAATGCGCTCAAGATGATGATGGTGAAGTCGGCGAACGATATGGCGGTCCTGCTCGCCGAGGGCGTCGACGGCTCGATCGAGAATTTCGCCGACGATATGACGAAGACGGCGCACCGTCTTGGCATGGCGCAATCGAATTTCGTCAATCCGAACGGCTTACCGGCCGACGGCCAGCTCGTCTCGGCGCGCGATCTCGCGATCCTGGCGCGCGCGCTGATCCACGACTTTCCGGAATACAATTTCTATTGGCACATTCCGGCGATCAAGTTCGGCCGGCGGGTGGTCCGCAACTACAACACACTGCTCGGCCGCTACCCCGGCGCCGACGGCATGAAGACCGGCTTCATCTGTGCGTCCGGATTCAATCTGGTCGCCACCGCCACGCGCAACGGCAAGCAACTGATCGCTGTGGTGCTCGGCTCGCCCTCAGGCGCCGCCCGCGCGGTGAAGGCGGCCGAACTGCTGGAAAGCGGCTTTACGCAGAATCCGCTGGGGTGGCTGACGCCGGCGCTGGGGTCGGTTAACGCGCTGACGCCGATCAGCGCCGACCCGCCCAATCTGCACGACCAGGTCTGCGGCCCGCATCGCAAGCGGCCGGCGGCAGAGGACGAGGACGCAGACGCCGGCGGCGAAAATGGCGGTGGAGTAGACACGCCGTTCTCGGCGTTGCTGTCGAGCCTGCGGGCACCGACGCCGAAGGGCGCCGCGCTGCTTTCCGATTTCGGCTCGATCACGCCAACGGTGGTTTACACAGGCCCGACGCGCACGCAGGCGCAGTTGGCCAAGATCAATCCCGCCGACGAGCCGGCATCGCCGCACCGCAAAAAAAAGGGATCCGGGAAGCACGGTGCTGCGAAATCCGACAACAAGGCTTCGGCAGCCAAGGGGGCGGACGAAAAACCCGCCGACGCGAAGGCCGAAGCCGGCAACACCAGACCGCACTGGACGCCGACGTCGTCATCGTCGCTTGCCGCAAGTCCGCCCGCCGGACTGGAGACAAAGCCGTCGACCGACAAGACGAAAAAACCGAACAACGCCGACGCCGCGCCGAAGCCGGCTCCGGCGCAATAGCGCGCGCGATCAATTCGCCATTTTCAGCGGCGCGTCGGTGACATCCTGGAGCGCCTCGAAGGTGAGGCCCGGCACCATCTCGCGGACGGCAAAGCCGTCGCCGGTGATGTCGAGCACGGAGAGATTGGTGTAAACGCGCTTGGCCGCGCCGACCGCCGTGAGCGGATAGGTGCACCGCTGCATCAGCTTGCTCTCGCCGCTTTTGGTCGTGTGGTCCATCAGAAGCCAAACGCTCTTGGCGCCGGCCGCGAGATCCATGGCGCCGCCGACGGATGGCATGTCGTTGTCGGACTTCGACCAATTGGCGAAATCGCCGTTGCCGGCGACCTGGAATGCGCCGAGCACGCAAAGGTCGAGATGGCCGCCGCGAATGAGGGCGAAGCTGTCGGCGTGATGCACGTAAGAACCGCCCGGACGCAGCGTGACGTATTTCTTGCTGGCGTTGATCAGCCAGCGATTGATCTTGTCCGGCTCCGGCGCCGGGCCCATGCCGATGATACCGTTTTCCGAATGGATGACGACTTCGCGCTCCTCCGGCACGTAGTCTGCCACCAGCACCGGAATGCCGATGCCGAGGTTGACGTAATAGCCTTCCGGGATATCACGGGCGGCGCGCGCGGCTATTTCGTCCCGCGTCCACGGCTTGTAAACGACCGGCCGGCTCAAATCTGCCTTCACGTTCACGTCGGCCTCCCTCACGTCACCGTCGGTTCGCCATAGGGTACGTGCACCACGCGATTGACGTAAATCCCGGGTGTGCCGACCCGCTCCGGATCGAGTGCGCCAAGCTCCACGATGTGCTGAGCCTGCGCGACGGTCAACTTCGCCGCGGTCGCCATGACCGGATTGAAATTGCGGGCGGACGACCGGTAGGTGAGGTTGCCCCAGCGATCCGCCTCCCAGGCTTCGATCAGCGCGACATCGCCGAAGAACGCCTCCTCCAGCACGTATTGCCGGCCGGAAAATTCCCGCAGCTCCTTGCCTTCGGCAAGCTTCGTCCCCACCGAGGTCGGGGTATAGAAGGCGGGGATGCCGGCGCCGGCCGCGCGCATGCGCTCTGCCATTGTGCCCTGCGGCATCACTTCGAGCTCGACGCGGCCTTCGCGATAAAGCCGCTCGAAGACCACCGGATCGGTGGTGCGTGGATACGAGCAAATGATCTTGCGCACGCGCCCGACTTCCATCAACCGGGCCAGGCCAATGTGGCCGACGCCGGCATTGTTGGCGACCACGGTCAATTCCTTCGCGCCCTGCTCGATGAGACCGTCAATGAGGGCGTTCGGTTGGCCGATGCTGCCGAACCCGCCGATCAACACCACGGACCCGTCGTGGATTTCGGCCAGCGCGTCGGCCATGCTTTGTACGATCTTGTTGATCATCGGAGGCGTGTTGACGGAAGATCAATTAAATTCTAGCCGGCGTCACGCATCCGCCTGCCGTCGGCGAACGCCGGCATCAGTTCGCGCGCGAAGCGGCGCAGACTCTCGTGCGCAAGACCGCCGCCATTGAGCAGGACATATTCGACGCCGAGCTCCCGCAGCCTTTGGAGCTTCGCCGCGATCTCATCCGGCGTACCGTAGAGGGCGGCCTCCTCGCTCGCTTCGCGCGTGTCGGAGAACGCCATGATGCTGGCTTTGCTCTGGGTGCCATCGGCCGATTTGGACAACGCGGCGAAGTGGCGTTGCGCTTCCAGGCGCTGCTCGAGCGCGGCGGCTTTGTCGGCTTCGTCCTTCGCCACGTAGAAGGCGCGCGCGACGCCGACCTCCAGCGGATCAAAAGTGCGGCCGCGCTTTTCCACCTCGGCCTTGAACCAGCCGACGCGCTCGCCGATCGCCTCGAGCGACGCGAATTGGTCGAGCAGGAGATTGTAGCCGCGCTCGGCGACCTGGCGGATTGAACCGGGGCTGCCGGCGGCCATCCACATCGGCGGATGCGGTTTTTGCGCCGTCGGCGGCTCGACGATGATGTCTTCAAAATTCCAATACTTGCCGTGATGAGAAAAGCGCTGTTTCGACGTCCAGGACTTTACGATCACGTCGAGGTTTTCGTTGAAGCGCGCGTCGGCCTCCTCCATCGGAACGCAAAAGCCCGCGAACTCGTTGTGCCGGTAACCCTTGCCGACGCCGAAATCGAGGCGGCCGCCGGACAGCAGGTCAATGGTGGCCGCCTGCTCGGCAAGCAGGACCGGATTGTGCCAGGGCAGCACCAGGACGGCGGTGCCGAGCCGCAGCGTCCGCGTCTTCGCCGCCAGCCAGGTCAGGAGCGAAAGGCTTGCGGAAACCTGCCCGGCGCCGGTGAAATGATGCTCGACCATGAACGTCGAGTGATAGCCAAGCGCCTCGGCTTCGATGTTGTAATCGACGAACTGCTTGTAGCCGAGGCCTGAATCCGCGTCGGGCCCGCCGTGGCGGGCGGTGGCGCTGCCGAACAGACCAAATCGCATCGACCCGTTTCCTTGCGTTAAGACTGTAATGTAGCCGCGTCAGGCCGGTTTGAACATCGGTGCCGGTTGGCCGTTCTCGGTTTCCTGGAACACCAATGCGACCGGCTGTCCGATGCGGAGCTTGTCCGGATCGCAATCGACGATGTTGGTCAGCATGGTCGGTCCTTCCGCCAGCGTCACGTGAGCAATGACGTATGGTTCCTTGACGCGGCGCATCGGGCTGAAGGTGTAGATGGTTCCCTTTCCGGATGCCTCGCGCCATTCCACCTTGTCGCCGGCGCAAAACGGGCAAATGGCGCGCGGGTACCAGTGCGCCTTACCGCAGGCCGTGCAGACCGGGATCAGGAAGCGGCCTTCGCGCGCCGCGCCCCAAAAAGCTTTCGTCTCGACGGTGACGAACGGCGATGGGATCTTGCGCGTCATCGCCGTTACTCCCGCTCCATGATCAACGTCGCACTGCCGTGGCGCGTGGCGAGCTGAAAGCCCGTGCCTTGCGCCAGCGCAAGATCACAGTTTTTCACCTGCACAGCCGGATGGGCTTCGCCGCGCAATTGCCGCACCGCCTCGATCACCTTGGTCATGCTGCCGCGGTTGGCGGGATGGTTGTTGCACAAGCCGCCGCCGTCGGTGTTGAACGGAAGCTTGCCGACACCCGAGATCAAATTGCCGTCGGCTACGAATTTTCCGCCCGCGCCCTTGGCGCAGAAGCCGAGGTCCTCGAGCTGAATGACGACGGTGATGGTGAAGCTGTCGTAGATCGAGGCGTATTTGATGTCGGCCGGCGTGACGCCGGCCTCGGCGAAGGCAATCGGTCCGGCGCGTGAAGCTCCCGAGGTGGTGAGATCGAACGTGCCGCCGGTAAGGTGCTTTACCGCTTCACCGGCGCCGACGATTTTGACCGGCGGCCGCTTGAGCCTCCTGGCGATCTCGGGCCGCACGATGACCAGCGCGCCGCCTCCGTCGCTGATGACGCAGCAATCGAGCCGATGCAGCGGATCGGCGATCATCGGCGAATTCACGACGTCCTCGACGGTGACGACCTCGGGCAGCATGGCGTGCGGATTGTGTCGCGCGTGGTGCGAGGCGGCGACCTTGACCCAGGCGAGCTGCTCGCTGGTGGTGCCGAATTCGTGCATATGGCGCATCGCGCACATGGCGTAGCCGTTGGCCGTGGTGATGGCGTAGGGCATTTCCCAGCCTGCTTCGGGCTGGTTCGGATCGCGCGGCCGCGGCGCAGTGCCGGTCGCCATGCCCTCGCTGCGCGGCCGCCCGCCGAGCGTGACCAGCGCGACGTCGCATTTGCCGAGCGCGATCGCCTCGGCCGCATGTGCGGCCAAGAGCGTGTAGGAGGCGCCGCCAATCTCGGTCGAGTCGACGTGGCGGAGCTTGAGGTTCATGTATTCCGCCATCGAAGCGGGGCCGGGACCTGGCGCGTCGCCGGAACAGAAATAGCCGTCGACGTCCTCGCGCGTGAGGCCGGCGTCTTTCAGCGCACCGAGCGCCACCTCGGCGTGAAGCTGTGCCACCGTCTTGTCCGGCGCGAGCCGGGTCGGATGTTCGTAGGCGCCGGCGATATAGGCCTTGCCTTTAATGGTCATGCCCGGAGGTTCCCGCTTTGGAGCGGCAACATATCGGGCTCCCCCGCAACCGCCAACAGCGGCCGTCGTTCGTGTCCGGCTATCGGACAGCATCGATCTTGCGCTAAGAACGAGCCGAGGATCGCGATCATGAAGCACGCGCGCGAAGTCAGAACCGCCGGCCATTGGGATAGCGCCGGCGCCGTCGATTCGATCACGCTTGACGCGCATGAGCGCCATCGCCGCCGCGTGGTCTTGACCAGCGAGCGCGGCACGAAATTTCTTCTCGACCTGCCGCAGGCGGCGGCGCTGCGCGACGGCGACGGCCTTGTACTGGACGATGGCGCCATCGTGCGGATTATCGGCCGACCGGAGCCGCTCATTGAGATTGCTGCGGCCGATGCCCATGAACTGGCACGGCTCGCCTGGCACATCGGCAATCGCCATATCGACGTGCAGATTGTCGGCGATCGGCTGCGCATCCGCCGCGACCACGTGATCGAGGAGATGCTGCGCGGGCTCGGCGCCCGGCTTTCAGCGCTCGAAGCGCCATTCGATCCGGAGCACGGCGCCTACGAGCAGCATCACGGTCATGGGCCCGGTCATCATCATGACCACGATCATGCCTAAGGGCCGTTCCGGCGTGACCCGTCCCTTGCTCCGTTCGTCCCCGCGAAGGCGGGGGCCCGGCAAACGGACAGCCGCAAAGCCGCGTGATGGAAGCGCTCCGGAATCCCGCCTGCGCGGCAATGAGCGGACGGAGTCCGCCGCGCTCTATCGCCTCATGGCCTGGCTGTCGCCGGCCTATCCGATCGGCGCGTTCTCTTATTCGAGCGGTATCGAGTGGGCGGTTGAAGCCGGCGATATCATGGACGCCGGGACCTTGCGGAGCTGGCTCGCAGTCATGCTCGGCGAAGGCGGCGGCTTCTGCGACGCGGTGTTTTTCGCACAAGCCCATCGCGCGATCTCCGCCAAGGACGATGCGGCTTTGCGCTCCGTCGCCGAACTTGCCGCTGCATTCGCCCCCTCGAAGGAGCGATTCCTGGAGACGACGGCGCAAGGCCGGGCTTTTCACGAAGCGACGCGTGCGGCCTGGCCGAGCCCTGCGCTGACCCGCTTCGAAGCCTTGTGGAACGGACCGGTCGCGCTGCCGGTCGCCGTTGGCGTGGCCTGCGCCGGTCACGGCATTGCCTGCGAGAACGCGCTCCACGCCTTCCTGCATGCGCTGGTGGCGAACTGGATTTCCGCCGGCGTGCGGCTTATTCCGCTCGGCCAGACCGACGGCCAGCGCGTCCTCGCCGCGCTCGAAGACGCCGTCACCGCAACGGCGGCGCGGGCGCTGGCGACCCCGCTCGACGAAGCCGGTAGCGCGGCATTTCGCGCCGATCTCGCGTCGATGCGGCACGAGACCCAATATACACGATTGTTTCGTTCGTGACCGCCGGAGGATGACGTGGTTCAACTCGTTGACAGTGACATCAAGACTCGCGAAGTGCTCTCGTGGAAAGGCGTGCACGTTTTCCATTTCTTTCTGTCGGTGTGCTCACAAAAGCTGCGCATCTTTCTCAACCTCAAGGGCATCCCGTGGATGTCGCACCCCGTCGACCTGTTCAAAAATGAAAACATGAGCGCGTGGTTTCTCGGCATCAATCCGCGCGGCCTTGTGCCGGTTCTGGTGCACGACGGCGCCGTGCATATCGAAAGCAATGACATCATCGAATATCTCGAGCGGACATTTCCGCAGCCGCAATTGATACCTCATGGCTATGAGACCGAGGTGTCAAAGCTCCTCAGGCACGAGGACGATCTGCACATCGATATCCGGACCTTGAGCTTCCGCTTCATCTTCGCGCCGCCGAAGCCGCCGAAATCCCCGGAAGACCTGAAGATGTATGCCACCGCCAGCTCGGGCACCGTGCAGGGCAAAACCGACGGTCAGATCGCCAAGCAGATCGATTTCTGGTCGCGCCTTGCGGAAAAAGGCGTCGCCGAGGATACGGCGCGGGCCTCGGCATCGAAACTCCGCGAAGCCCTGGACGGCCTCGAACGCAGACTCGCCAAACAACCGTATCTGCTCGGCGATACCCTGACGGTGCTCGATATTGCCTGGTTCATCTACGTGGATCGGCTCATGCTGGCGGCTTATCCGGTTGCGCGTCTGCACCCGCGGGTCGCCGACTGGTTCGCGAAGCTGCTGCGGCGGCCGGAATTTGCCAAGGAAATTGCGTTGCCCGCATCGCTCAGCGAACGGTTCGAAACCACGCGGCGTACACAGGCGCAGGCCGGCAAATCGCTGGAATTGGTCGCCGGCCTATAACAAGTGTGCCGCAGAGGAGCGCGGCGCGAGGTCAGTCAGACTTTTTTGTCGCGTAGGCCGCGCGCAGGAACCGGGTCATGGTCAGACCTTGCACGACGATCGTAAAAATCACGACGGCGTAGGTCACGACCAGCAGGTCGACACGCCAAGGTGAAGCGGGCAGCGTCAAAGCCAGCGCGATCGAGATGCCGCCGCGCAACCCTGCCCAGGTCAGCACCGCGGTATCGCGCGCCTTGTCGCGAAGATTCTCGCGGGTGAGAAGGAGCGGCGCCGCCACGCTGATTCCGCGTGACACGACCGCAAGCGGAATGGCGAAGGCAATTGGAAGCAACGCGATCGGCTGGATGATAAGGCCAAGAAGCTGCAGGCCGATGAGCAGGAACAACATGGTATTCAACAGCTGATCGAGGAGCGACCAGAAGCCGATCAAAGCCGCCCGCGATTCGGGCTCCATTGCCGATCGCGACGACCGCGATCCCAGGCACAGTCCGGCGCTGACCACGGCGATCGGGCCCGACAATTCGAGGACGTTGGCGAGCCGGTAGCTCCCCAGCACCAGCGCCAGCGAGATCAACAGCTGCAAGCCCTGGTCGTGAACGCGGTGCATGAGCCGGGCAGCACCCCAGCCGGCAATAAGCCCGAGCACGACACCGCCCGCGATCTCGCGCAGCAACGCGGCCAGTACCACGCCGTGCCCAAGCACGACGGTGTTGCCCTGCGTCACGCCGAGCGCGAGCAGGAACAGCACCACGCCGGAGCCATCGTTGAAGAGGCTCTCGCCGACGATTGCTGCACGGAGACCGGGCGGCAGGCTCACCTGCCGCAGGAGATTCTCGACTACGACCGCATCGGTCGGAGCGAGGATGGCGCCGAGGACAAGGCACCAGGCGAGGGGAACGGCTGCGCCGATTGCGGCGAATGTCAGCCACATTCCGGCGCCGAAGATAAGCGTGGACAGGATCACGCTCGCCGTCGCGAGCAGCAAAATCAGCCATCGCCGCCGGCTCAGCTCCTTGATATCGACGTGGAGGCTACCCGCAAACACCAGCAGCGCCACCGCTCCGTCGAGAAAAAAATGCGGAAGATTCGCCGCGGCAAACGTTCCCCGAAACCACCGCATGATGTGCAGATGGAAAATGTGGTCGCTGGAGACGATGACGGCCGACAAGGCAAGCGAGCCGAGCAGCATGCCGACTGCCGGCGGCAGCCTGATCCAGAGGTGGTTGATGCAGCCGATCGCCACTGCCAGTCCGAGCAGAATGGCCAGCAGGTCCGCCGGTTCTAATGCTTCGCCCATCACCGCCGCCGCAAAGCGCTATCTAGAGTGACGGAAATGCGCGACTTTGCCTAGCCGCGCGCCACGCACTAGGTTGTGGGTGCAACTGGAGTCCTGGCATGTCCTCTCACGGTCCCTTGCGCGTCGGTGTCGGCGGCCCCGTCGGCTCCGGAAAAACCGCGCTGATGGACGCGCTGTGCAAGCGCCTGCGCGATCGCTACGAGATCGCGGCGATCACCAACGACATCTACACCAAATGGGACGCCGAATATCTGGTGCGCTCGGGCGCGCTCGTGTCCGACCGCATTACCGGTGTCGAAACCGGCGGTTGCCCCCACACCGCGATCCGCGAGGACGCTTCGGCCAATCTTGCGGCCATCGCCGACATGCGGCACAAATTCCCGGCGCTCGATCTGGTGCTGATCGAATCCGGCGGCGACAATCTCGCGGCGACATTCTCGCCGGAGCTTGCCGATCTTACCATCTACGTCATCGACGTCGCCGCCGGCGACAAGATACCGTCGAAGGGCGGCCCCGGCATCACACGCTCTGATTTGCTCGTGATCAACAAGGTCGATCTCGCGCCCTATGTCGGCGCCTCGCTGGAAACCATGGAGCGCGAATCAAAGCGCATGCGCGGCGCGCGGCCGTTCGTTTTTACCAACCTGCGCGCCGGCAAGGGCGTCGAGGAGATTGCGAGCTTCATCGAGGAGAAGGGCGGATTAGGCGCCGTTTAATACACTCCCCCACATGCGGAAAGGACCACGCATAACGCGGAAGTCGCTCGCCTGAAGTACTACGCCTCCGCCATTTTTTTGGATCATTCGACATCCAGTGCTCCTCTTAGAGGACCCTCCGAAGGGAAGGGCAAAATCAACCCCTTCCCGTATGCTTCCGCGCCGCTTCGAGGTGGCCGAAATTTTGCACCGGCGCGCACATCAGGAAACGGTAACCTTCCTTAACGATGCGCTCGGCGTTGCCCTGCTCGACATGCGGGTGGCCGACGACGACATTGTGCTTCTTGCAGGTGTCGACCACGCGCTTCATCCATTCGAGCACGACCTTGTGCTCGTATTGCCGCGGATAGCCAAGTTCCTGCGACAGGTCGCCTTCGCCGATCAGGATGCAGCCGATGCCGGGCACGTTCTTGAGCATGTCGTCGAGATTGTCGACGCCGCGTGTATCCTCGATTTGCAGGATGCAGAAAATCTCGCCCTGCGGATTGAGCGGCCAGACGTCGGCCTTTTGATAGTATTCCTGCTGGGTCAGGCCCCAGTAGCGCGCGGCGGTGGTCGGCCCGTCGCCGCGGATGCCGACCGGCTCGTAATGCGCCGCGTTTTTGAGCCGCGGATAGCGGCAGGCGCCGACGGCATTGGCCGCTTCCTCGACCGTTGAAATATGCGGGAAGACGACGCCGTAGCAGCCCATGTCGAGCGCCTGCTTGGCCTGCCACTGCGCCATCTCGACCCCATTGACGGGCACGCGGGCCATCGGCGTCACGCCCGGCACGACTGAACCGGCTTTGGCGATCTGCGCGCGGTTGAGCATGTATTGCAGGCAATCGCGCAACAGCAGGCCATCCCACGGCTGATGCTCCATCTCGTAGACGCAGCCGTCGAATTTGGAGGTGCCCATCGCCACCGCGCTGGTGATCTCGGCCGGCGCGAAGCAGGTCAGCGCGTGCTGGCCGGCTTCGAGCGCGCGGATGACGCCGTTGAGCCGTGGTAGGTCAGCCATTCCTCAGTCTCCCGTCATATCGTTGGCATCGTATATGAGCGCCGCGCTCGTTTGACAATCGCGCGCGGCCCCGTAGCATCGCCCCTTCAACCCCAACAGCGACGTTGTCATGATCATCGATTGTCACGGCCACTACACCACCGAGCCCAAGGACCTGCATCGCTTCCGCAAAGAGCAGACCGCGGCCGCCAATGCCCACGACAAAACGGCGATGCCGTCGCGCGCCGGTCTCAAAATGTCCGACGACGAAATTCGCGAGAGCATCGAGCAGAACCAGCTCAGGCTGCAACGCGAACGTGGCACCGACCTGACGATTTTCTCGCCGCGGGCCTCGGGCATGGGACATCATATCGGCGACGAGAGCGTTAGCCTCGAATGGTCGCAAATCTGCAACGACCTGATCGCGCGGGTCGTCTCGCTGTATCCGAAGAATTTCGTCCCGGTTTGCCAATTGCCGCAATCGCCCGGCGCCCCGCCTGCACATTCCATTGCCGAGCTCGAACGCTGCGTGAAGATGGGTTTTATCGGCTGCAACCTCAATCCGGATCCGTCCGGCGGCTATTTCAATTCGCCGCCGATGACCGACAAATCGTGGTTCCCGATCTACGAGAAGATGATCGAACTCGACGTCCCCTGCATGATCCACGTCTCGGGATGCTGCAATCCGGCGATGCACACCACCGGTTCCTACTATCTCAACGCCGACACCATGGTGTTCATGCAGGTTCTGTTGTCCGATCTGTTCAAGACTTTTCCGAAGCTCAAGTTCATCATTCCGCACGGCGGCGGAGCGGTGCCGTTCCACTGGGGACGCTTCCGCGGCATCGCGCTCAACAACGGCAAGCCGGAACTTGCCGAGATCATGGGCGACAATATCTTCTTCGACACCTGCGTCTATCACCAGCCGGGCATCGATCTTCTCACCAAAGTCGTGCCGGTCGACAACATCCTGTTTGCATCGGAAATGGTCGGCGCGGTGAAGGGCAACGATCCCAGGACCGGGTTTGGTTTCGACGACACCAAACGTTACGTCGACAAGGCGCCGATCTCGGACGCCGATAGACACAACATTTTCGAAGGCAATGTGCGCCGGGTTTTCAGCCGCCTCAAGACCACGGCGCCGGCGAAGGCCGCGGTTTAGGGCCTCAACGCATTGCCAAAGTCCCGACGAAAGCGGTCAGATCGCAAAGCCCAGCTCGTCAGGTTCGGCCACCGCGAGATCGAGACTCTCGGGTTGGATCAAGGCTTCTGGACCGATCTGTATCATCGGTCGATGACCGTCTACTGGCCGGTGTTTTTCGGCAGTGCGGCGCTGATCTTTGTCCTTCTCAACGCCGGATTCGCCATCCTGTATTTGTTCGGCGCTGAGCCCGTCGCCAACGTTCCCCCCAACAGCTTGCTCGACCTCTTCTACTTCTCCATCGAGACTCTCGCGACCGTCGGCTACGGGGACATGCATCCGCAGACCGAATACGGACATTTTATCGCGACCGTCGAAATCTTCACCGGCATGTGCTTTCTCGCCGTGCTGACCGGTTTGGTATTCGCCCGCTTCTCGCGCCCGCGTGCCCGCTTCGTTTTCGCCGACTACCCGGTCGTTGCGTCGCGCGCCGGCGGCCCCACGCTGATGGTCCGCATGGCGAACGCCCGGCACAACACGATCTCGCGGGCGACCGCAAGACTGTGGATCATCCGCGCCGAGCGCACCGTGGAAGGCGATCAGTTGCGCCGCTTCTACGAACTGAAGCTCGAACGCGGCGAGCATCCGATGTTTGTGCTGAGCTGGACGCTGTTTCACACCATCGACAAGGACAGCCCGTTGTATCAGACGACGCCGGCCGAGCTTGAGCAAAGCGACGCCATGCTGGTGCTCAACGTCAGCGGACTCGATGACAGTTCGGCGCAGCAGCTTTACGCCCGGCACGTTTACCCCTGGTACGATATACGTTGGAGACACCGCTATCGGGATATCACCAGCATCTCGCGGAAGGGCCGCTTTTTGCTCGACTACACCAAGTTTCACGACGTGGTGCCCGATGACTAGTAATCGGCTCGCGGGTTACTTCGACAGTTCGGGTGGCGGGTTTGGTATCACCCGTGTGCCTTCTTGCCGTCGCCGCGCGGCCGTCCATTTATCGTGCAAAGGATCGCCGCGTGGCGATCGGCCATGATAAGAGGCCCAAGCGGCGGCTCGAGAGAGTTCAACCATGTCCATTCGACCTGTCAAACGCATCGTTTCATCGAAGCCCACCATGGAGGGCGCAGGCGTTCACCTTCGCCGCGCCTTCGGTTTTGGCGACACCACCGAGTTCGATCCGTTCCTGTTGCTCGACGATTTCCGCAACGACCGCCCGGAGGAGTATCTCGCCGGGTTTCCGTGGCATCCGCATCGCGGCATCGAGACGATCACCTATGTATTGGCCGGTAACGTCGAACACGGCGACAGCCTGGGTAATCGCGGCAATCTCGGTTCTGGCGACGTGCAATGGATGACGGCCGGGCGCGGCATTCTCCATCAGGAGATGCCGCAGGGCGACGCGCAAGGCCGCATGCACGGCTTCCAGCTCTGGGCCAATTTGCCGTCATCGCTGAAAATGACGGCGCCGCGCTACCAGGACATCAAGGCCCCCGAGATTCCGGAAATCACCGATGACGATGGCACCCGCGTGCGCGTGGTGTGCGGCGATTTCTGGGGCAGGCGCGGGCCAGTCGAGGGAGTCGCCGCCGATCCGCGTTACCTCGACGTCTGGGTGCCCCCGGGTAGGCGCAAGACGCTGCCGGTTGAGATCGAGCGCCAGGCCTTCGCCTATGTGTTCGAGGGCTCAGGCAATTTCCGTGCGGCGTCGCAGCCGTTCGGCGTGCTGACCGAAAAGACCGACGGAGTGAACGAGATTCTGGTCCGGGAGCAGACCGGCAATCGTTCGCTGGTCCTGTTCGACTCTGGCGACGAAGTCACCGTGCAGGCTGGCGACGAGGGAACCCGCTTCATCCTCGTGTCCGGCAAGCCGATCAAGGAGCCGGTCGCCTGGTACGGTCCGATCGTGATGAACACGCAAGCCGAGATAAAGCAGGCGTTTAGCGAGCTGCGCGGCGGTACGTTTATCAAATAACCGTCACGCCGGCGGCGTTTGCGCCGCCCGGCGGATCAGGCCGCGCTGCGGATCGTAGCCGATCACCGCCATACGGCAACCGTCGAGCAGGCTTTTTGGCGATGACCGGACCGCAGCGATGCGAGCGACGCTATCCCGTCGCTGATAGGCGGAGCGTTTTAAACATCCTGCATTGATTTTAGATGTTGCATCACCTTGATGCGCAGCGCCGCTTGCTCTTCGGGGTTCCACGTTCGAAAGCCCTCGCCGGATTTGAAACCCAATTTTTTATCGGCCACGAGCTTTTGCAGATAGGGCGACGGCTCGGGCCGGCTGTCGATCGCGGGCAGCACGATATTATGGATGGCGAGCGTTAGATCGGTGCCGACGAGATCGGCGTTCTCCAGCGGACCGAGCACGGCAAGCCGCCGGCCGAAAGAAGCCTTGACGACCGCATCGACAGTCTGCGCGTCGCAGATACCGTGTTCGACGAGCGAGATAGCCTCCCGCCAGAGCGCATGCTGCAGCCGATTGCCGATGAAGCCCGGCACGTCCTTTTTCACATGGGCCGGTTTCTTGCCTGCCGCTTCGTGCAGCTTCATGGTCCACGCGATCGTCGACGCCGAAGTCCATTGAGTTTCGATCACTTCCACCAGCGGCACCAGGAAGGGCGGATTCCACCAATGAGTCCCGAGCGCGCGCTCGCGTTTGGCGAGCCCTTGCATGATCGAGCTGATCGGGATCACCGAGGTGTTGCTGGCGAGGATCGTGTCCGGGCGGACGTGTTGCTCGATCTCGGCGAAGAGTCTTTGCTTGAGCGATAAATCTTCGGAGACCGCCTCGACCACATAGTCGGCGTCGCGCACCGCGTCGGCCAAGCCGGCGCAGGGGTGTACGCGCGCGACCGCGGTTTCGTCTTCGCCGAGATCGCGGAGGTTGGCGGCGATACGCGAGGTCGCCGCGTCGAGGCTTTGCGCGACCGCGTCGGTGATGGTTACTTCGTGGCCGGCAAGCGCGAACACTTGCGCGATGCCGTGACCCATGAGGCCGGCACCGATGACGGAAATGCGCGTTTTGGCCATTCTCAGCCTGCGGTGTAGCCGCCGTCGGCATAGAGGATGTGGCCGGTGTAGAAGTCGGATGCCTTCGAGGCGAGGAACAGCAGCGGGCCGGCGAGGTCGGACGGCTCGCCAAGACGTCCCTTGGGCACACGCGTAATGAAGCCCTTGCGCACAGTGTTGGCGCGCTCGTTGTCCTCGTACATCCAGGCGGTCAGCGGCGAGCGGAAAACCGTCGGCGCGATGGCGTTGACGGTAATGCCGCTGTCGCCCCACTCGCAACCGAGCGACTTGGTCATGCCGTCGATTGCGGATTTCGAAGCGCAATATGCGGAATAGCCGGCCGGATGCCCGAGGAGCCCGCGCGCCGACGACATGAACACGACCTTGCCGCCGCGGCCCTGCGCCAGCATCTGTTCTCCCGCGGCGCGCGCCATCAGCCACGATTGCGTGACGTTGACGTCCATCACCTCGGCGAATGCCTCCGGCGGCTGATCGACGATCTTCGATACCTTGTTGATCCCGGAGGCCAGCACGAGGATATCGATACCGCCGAAGCGCTTCACCGCCGCCTCGACAATCTTCTCGCAATTCGCCGCCGAGCTCGGGCGTAGATTGACGGTTTCGGCCTTGGCGCCGAGCTTCTCGCATTCGGCCGCAATCTTCTTCAACGCGTCGGCGCCGCCGGCGGCCAGGACGAGATTGCAGCCCGCGCCGGCGAGCACTTGCGCGGCCAGCGCGCCAAATGCCCCGGTCGCGCCGGTGACGACCGCGGTTTTGCCGCGAACGTCGAACAGCGAGAGCGGGTTCTTGAGGAAATCTTCGGACATTGTCCCTCCTTCGTCATGCCCGCTTGTGCCGGGCATCCACGCCTTTTTGCGTCGTCAAATAGTGGATGGCGGGGACCGGCCCGGCCATGACGCCTTCGGCATCACTTCGGCGCCGGCGCGATGGCGACCAGGATCGAGCACAGTTCATTGCTGCGATTGACGATCTCGCGGTTTTCGTTCGGGCCGATGAAGCACGAATCGTTTTTCTTCAGCACCGTCTCCTTGCCGTCGATGATCACCGTCAATTCGCCCGCGAGCACGAAATAGACCTTCTCCGGCGGCGAAGCGTCGGGTCCGGCGCCACCGCCCGGCAGAAAGTGCGACACGCCGACGATCAGGCCTTGCGTGCCGCCAGCCTCGGCGCCGAACACGCGCAATGTCGAACATGCCCGATGGTTGGGCGCGTCGTAACCCTTGATGTCCGGGAAGCGCTTGACCTGCATCAGAACTTCTCCCCTTTTTCGATCCGGTAAGCCTGTTTCGGATCGACGATGGCGACCAGCCGGATGATGCAGCCGTCGCCACGCTCCCAGTTCCACGGGAAGAACGCGAAAGTGCAGCGCCGGTTCGTCACCTTGTCGATGTCGCCGCCGACATTCTCGATGCCGAGGATGCCGTTCTTGAACAGGATGCGGTGGACCGGCTCCCAATCGGGGAAGTCGTCCTTCCAGTCGCGGCCGCCGGACCATTTTTTGTATTCGTCGGCAAGATGCGGGTGCAGCGGGCCATTGCGCTGCGGACCGATGGCGGTCGCCAGCGGATGGTCGTTGGCCTGGGTGTCGTGGCCGACGACCTTGACCTTCTTTTCGACGAACCACTCGCCGGCCGAAGCGACGAAGCCGGGCGAGTAACAAAAATAGTCCTCGCTGTCCTCGTACTTCTTGTGCCAGCCGGTGTTGACGATCACGACGTCGCGTGGCCGCACCACCTTGCCGGCGGCCTTTTCGAGATCGTCATAGGTGATCGGCTCCCACTTCTTTTTCGGAATCGAAATCACGATGCCGGAGCCGAAGAAATGCGGCAACGGCACTTCGTCGATGAACGGCGTCCCTTGCACCACATGCGCCGGCGCGTCGATATGCGTGGTGTTGTGCATGCTGGTCGTGATGCGCTGCGACAGCACGCCCGACTTCGCCATGTAATGGATGCGTTCGATCTTGACGTCTTCGAAGTAGGGCCAGTTCGGCGACTGGTACCCGAAGCGATGGGACAAATTGTAGAACGAAAGTCCCATCGCGTTGTTCTCGTTCTCCTCGAACGAAACTCCGCGAATTTTCTTCGCCACGCAAACCCTCCGCGTCTCCTCCGGTCTCCCACCCGCTTGAGGGGCGTTGGACCCATTGCGACTTCCGGACTTATGTACCGGGATATGGTACAACTGTATCGAATTCCGGTAGGCTCGACAAGCCGCCTGACCTTCCGTCTCCTCAGGCCGCGGCCGCCATCAAGTGCTGATCCAGCGCCTCTTTGGTGGCGCGCAACTGCGCGACGATGTGGCGCTGGTGCTTATAGAAGCGCTGCGCCGGTACCGGCACCGAAATAGCGACGAAGTTGCCTGCCGGGTCGCGGGTGACGATTCCCGCGGCGCAGATGCCGCGCGTGTGCTCTTCGCGGTCGACGGCGACGCCGGTTTTGCGCACCGATTTCAAATCGCGCAACAGGCCGTCGAGCCGGGTGTGAGTCCGCGGCGTGCGCGCCTCGTAGTTCGTGCCGATCAACCGCGCGACCGCCGTGTCGTCGAGACTGGCGAGATAAGCCTTGCCGTTCGCGGTGCAGTAAAGCGGAAACGTTTCGCCGACCGCCGAGACGGTGCGCAGCCGCTGCGAGCCGATCACCTGGTCGATGAACACCAGGTGATCTTTCTTGACGACTGAAAGGTCGACGGTTTCCTTGAGCTCGTGCGAGAGCCGCATGAGGTGCGGCCGTGCCACGGCGACGAAATCCGTCCGGGCCGAAGCGGCGAGACGCAGAATGGTCGGTCCAAGCCGCACACGGCCGTTCGGCGAGGCCGCGATCAGGAATTTTTCCGCTTCGAGCGCCGCCACGATGCGCTGCACCGTGGAGCGCGCCAGGTTCACGCGCTGCGCGATCTGGCCGAGGCTCAAGCCCGCCGCCTCGTCCTCGAGCGCGCGCAGGATGGCCGCGGCCCGCGCAATCACCTGCACCTGGCTTTGCGCCTGACCCTGAACAGGTGCTTTCGTCTGGACTCTGTCGTTCGAAACCCGCGCGCCCACCGCCTTCATGCGCTGTCCCTGCCCTGTTGCACGCATTCTTGCTGCTTGGTTTGCACTTTGATACAGGATCGCCAGCATGCGGTACAGAAGATGCCGTAAAAGTGAGCGAACGCCGGGGGAGACATGATCCGCAAGATCGCGCTCGAAGAGCATTTCCTGTGTCCCGGCCTCGAAGAATATTGGCTGCCCACCGTAGGCAACGTCGATCCGAAAGTGGCGGCCGGCCTGCTCTCGCGCCTGTCCGATTTCGGTCAGACGCGGCTTGAGTCGATGGACCGCGCGGGCATTGCCCGCTCAGTCCTCTCCGTCGCCGGGCCTGGTGTGCAGATCGAACGCGACGTCGCCACCGCGCGGCGCCGGGCAGCCGAGGCGAACGACTTTTTGGCGCGCGAAGTCGCTAGGCGGCCGGATCGCTATTCCGGATTCGGGCATCTTGCCATGCAGGACCCGCGCGCCGCGGCGGACGAGCTGGAACGCTGCATGCGCGAGCTGAAATTCTGCGGTGTCATGATTAACGGTCACACCAACGGCCAGTATCTCGATCATTCTTCGCTGCATCCGTTCTGGGAACGCGCCGAGGCACTGGAAGCCACGATCTACATTCACCCGACCGATCCGATCGCTCCTTCGCCGGCGCTCGCGGGGGTGGACGGCTTGCGCCGCGCCACCTGGGAATGGGGCTTCGAAACCGGCTCGCACGCGCTGCGGCTGGTTTTCTCCGGCCTGTTCGATCGCTTTCCGCGGGCGCGGCTGGCGCTCGGCCATCTCGGCGAAACGCTGCCGTTCCTGCTCTGGCGCTTCGACAGCCGCGCCAAGCTTTATGGCGTCAAGCTCGCGAAGAAGCCGTCCGATTACATCAAACAGAATATCGTGGTGACGACGTCCGGCATGTGCTCGGCCGAACCGCTCGATTGCACCATTGCCGCGCTCGGGCATGATCGCGTGATGTTTGCCGCCGACTATCCGTTCGAGTCGGCGCCCGAAGCCGGCGAATTTATCGACCGGACGCCGCTGTCCGAGCCGGTGCGCGCGGATATCGCCTTTGGCAATGCCGTCCGGTTACTGGGCCTGCCGAAACCGTAGACGCGCCGCGCTTTCCGCTAGGCAAGCGGGTCGGCGGGAAGGCCGAGACGGAACTTGCCGTGGTTCTCATAGGCCGTATCGCTCATGACCTGATGGATGCCGGCGGTGTTCAGGTCGCGCAACAGCCGGCCGATGACGTGGGGATGGTGCAGGCCCGTGTTGCCGGCAAAATGGTACGCCATCGTGGCAGTCGCGATCGCAACGTCCGTCGCATGCACGCAGATCGCCCGCACGTCGGCGATGTCGGCCCCATCGGGCAATCCGCCGGCATTCACCTTCTGCCACAATTGTTCGTACCGCTCGTGCATAAGCGCGCGCGCGGCCCGCAGCTTAAGGTCGGCTTCGGCGATTTGGCGATGCACGACCTGGCGCTCGTCGAGTTTTGACGAGCGAAACGTGCCGCGTGTGGTCGTGGCGAGTTTGATCAATTCGTCGAGCGCGCGTCGCGCTGCCCCGATCGCCACGCTGCCATGTTCTTTGGCGACGTAGCTGAATGGCGGCAGCAGATAAGACGGACCACCGCGCTGCGGTTTCGGCTTGAGCAAATCCCACACGAACGCGAAGTGTTCCGGAAGATGGTAATTCTCGACCGAAAAGTCGCAACTGCCTGTGCCGCGTAGCCCGGTCACGCCGCCCCAATTGTCGTAGAGCGTGATGTCCTTGGCCGGCAGCGCGGAGAACATGACGATCGGACGGCCGCCGTTTTCCGCCTCGGTCCCCTCGACAACGGTCCCTCCGAGCGCCCAGTCGGAATGCCGGATGCCGCTGTTGAACCGCCAGCGTCCGTTGAGCCGGTAGCCGCCCGGCTCGCGCGCCGCACGCCCGGCCGGGAAAAAAGAGATCGACGCGGTCGGGATTTGGCCATTGCCGAACACCCGATCGAGACCGGCTTGCGGCAGGAACGCGCCGAGCGATGCGATGCCCGTGGCGCCGACCATAGTGCACCACGCGCTGGTGAAGTCGTGATAGGCGAGGCCTTCGAGGACCAGCATCTCGGTGACGGGATCGGCTTCGGCGCCGCCCACCAACGCCGGGAGTTTCAGCCGAAACATGCCCGCGTCGCGCAGCGCCTGAACGGCTTCCGGGGCGAGCGTTCCAAGTTCCTCGCTTTTCGGCCCGGAAGCCTGCAATGCCGGGCCGATGCGCTCGACCCCGTCGAGGAGAAACTTCCGCTTGGCCTCGCGCTCTTTGGGAAACTCTTCGATCATGTCCCTCTCCCGTCTTGCCGCGGCGACCAAGGCCAAGGGCGATCTCGATGCTTTGTGCCGCGAACTGCCGGTCACCGCTCGGTGACCGCCCGCAAACATGGACAATACTCAATTGTGAATGTCAGTCAATTTTTGAATCTTCCGCAAAATTCGTAAGTGAACGCCGGGCCAACCTTAGCCTTCTGGCGGACTGCAATAACGCACAATTGGAGCTAACTACGGCCTTGTGGTCTACCAACGGGCAGGATAATGATTATGGTTCAGACCCGAATAGACGGTGAGATGCCGGCTGCACAACACACCGAGACCCGGATCGACCGGCGCAAACGCCGTAATCGCCAAGCACTGATTGAGGCTGGCTATGAGGTCATGGCCCGGAAGGGGATCGACGCCGCCACCATGTCGGAAATCGCCGAACTTGCCGATGTTGGCGCCGGTACAGTTTACAATTACTTCGCCTCAAAAGACGAACTGGCGATTGGCGTGATGGAACAGGTTATGGATCGCCTGGCCCAGCGGATCGAGGCCGTCACCAACAGCTTCTCTGATCCCGCTCAAGTCTACGCCTTCGGCATACGCAATGTCATGAAAGCCGCGATCTCCGATCAGCGGTGGCGCTGGCTTTTACGGCGATCCGAAGTCATTGCCGGCGCGATGTATCGCGTCATGGGGCCGTACGCGATCAGGGATATCCGCAACGCCGTCGCCGCGGGGCGCTATCGAGTCGAGGATCCGGAATTGGCTTGGCGGCAAGCGACACACGCTATCGTCGGCTTCAGCCTGGCGGTGTGCGACAAACATATGCCGCCGGCAAAGATCGATGAAGCGGTGGTGAATCTGCTTGGTATGGTCGGCGTGAATCGCAAGGAGGCCTGGGAGATCGCACATCGGCCATGTCCGGAGCTTCCCGGAGAGTGAAGGAATCTTTGCACCGGGGTCGTCGCCAATGCTACCGAACCCCGGACGACAACGCCAAGTTTCCCGAACAGGCCGATGACCAAAGTTCTCATTCTCGACCCTCACGCCCGAATTTACCGCGATCGGCTGCAAGCCAACTTTCCGGCACTGCAATTCCTGCTCGCGCCGCAAGCATCCGAGTTGCCAGCCGATGTCTCCGACATCGACGTGCTCATCTCGTTCGCCATCGAATTAAAGGACGAGTTTTATCGACGCGCTACGCACCTCAAGTGGGTGCAGTGCCTGGCGACCGGCGTCGATCACGTTCTGCGCTGTCCGTCGCTCGGGTCCAATGTTCTGCTCACCAGCGGGCGCGGTGTTCACGGCGCGCCGATGCGCGAGACGGTCGTTTATCTGATGATGGGGGCCAGCCGCGGCGTGGCTGCTCTGGCCGAGGATCAGAAGGCGCACGTCTGGGACCGGCGCTTCTGGAGCCTTTTTTACGGCAAGACCGCAGTCGTGGCGGGTGTCGGCGTCGTCGGCATCGCCGTCGGTCAGTTGCTCAAGGCGTTCGGTATGCATGTCATCGGCGTCACGCGCACGCCGCGCGCGGTCGACGGTTTCGATGAAACGATGCCGACCGAGCGCTTACGCGAGGCCGCGGGCAGGGCCGATTTCTTGATCAATGTCCTTCCGGCGAACAAGGACAACGCGCTGCTTTTCAACCGTGATGTATTCGCGGCGATGAAGCCAACGGCTTACTACATCAGCGCCGGCCGCGGCCAGACCGTCGATGAGCCGGCTCTGATCGCCGCGCTGCGCGAGCGCCGTATTGCTGGCGCCGGCCTCGACGTCTTCCAGACCGAGCCGCTGCCGGCCGACAGTCCGTTCTGGGATTTACCAAACGTCTTCATCACGCCCCATCTCGGCGGCTACACCAGCGAATACGAAGATTTGATCATGCCGCTCATCCTCAAGAACATGCGGCTCTTTCTCGCCGGCCGGCCAAGCGAGATGCAAAATATCGTGCGGCGGTAATTGGGCTGCGCTTATTCCGGCGGCGTTCCGTTGGCTGCCAAGACTTCGCCGGCGAGGTAGAGCGAGCCGGTAATGAGGACGCGTGGCGCCGGCTCAAGCTCGAGCTTGCCGGCGACCGCAAGCGCGCTCTCCACATCGTCGCACGCAATCACTGGAAAACCGATGCCGCGCGCAATGTCCGCCAGTGCGGATGCCGGCAGCGTCTTGTCCTGATGGATCGGCACCGTGACGACGCGCCGCGCAAGACCGGAGAAATTCCGCAAAAATCCCTCCGCGTCCTTGGTCGACAGCATGCCGACGATCAGCACCAGTGGCCGCGATACGCGCTCCTCGAGATCGGCGAGCGCCGCCGCGATGGCGCGACCGCCGTCGGTGTTATGGCCGCCGTCGAGCCAAAGCTCGCTCTCCGGCGGAAGCAAAGCGGCGAGCGGCCCTTGCGACAGCCGCTGCATGCGCGCCGGCCAGTCGACGCGAGTCATGCCGGCCTCGAAGGCCGGAGCGGGCAATTTCAAGCCGGCCACGCGCAAGGCGGCGATTGCCGCGCCGGCATTCTCGAATTGGTGCCGTCCGTAAAGTCTGGGCGCCGGCAAATCCAAAAGCCCGTCGTCGTCCTGATAGACGAGCCGCCCGCGCTCCTCGGTCGCCGTCCAGTCCTCCCCGGCGACAAGGAGCGGCGCCTTGATCCGCGCCGCCTGCCGTTCGATGACCGCGAGCGCCTCGCGCGCCTGGCTCACGGCCACCGCCGGAACGTCGGGCCTCAAGATGCCGGCCTTCTCGGCGGCGATCGCCTCAATCGTGTCGCCGAGGAAATCGCGATGATCGAGGGACAGGCGTGTGATCACGCTCGCCAGCGGCCGCTCGACGACATTGGTCGCGTCGAGACGGCCGCCGAGCCCGACTTCAAGCAGGACAATATCGGCCGGATGACGGGTGAACAGCAGAAGGGCCGCCGCCGTTTCCATCTCGAACACGGTGATCGGCGCGTCGCCGTTTTTGGCTTCGCATTCGCACAGCGCATCGGCAAGCTCATCGTCTTCAACGAATTTGCCGCCAGTCGTTTGTCCAAGGCGGAAACGTTCGTTGAGGCGGACCAGGTTCGGCGAGGTGTAGACATGGACGCGCTTGCCGGCCGCTTCGAGAATCGCGCGTGCGAACGCAATGGTCGAGCCCTTGCCATTGGTCCCGGCCACGTGAATCACCGGCGGCAGATGCCGTTCCGGATGGCCGAGCGCCGCGAGGAGGCGCTCGATACGGCCGAGCGACAGGTCGATGCGCTTGGGATGCAGCGTCAGCAACCGCGCTTGGATGGCGCCAATCGATTTCGCGCCGGAACGCAGCGTGTTCACGCCGGCGCCGGCAGGCTGAATTGCACTTTCGGCGATTCGGCCGGCGCCTTCAGCAAAAGCCGGCAAAGCCGGGCGATGGTGGCGCGCAAGTCGCGGCGATGCACCACCATGTCGATCATACCGTGATCGCGCAGATATTCCGCGCGCTGAAAGCCTTCCGGCAGCTTTTCGCGAATCGTCTGTTCGATGACGCGCGGGCCGGCAAAGCCGATCAACGCGCCGGGCTCGGCGATATGGACGTCGCCGAGCATCGCATAAGACGCGGTGACGCCGCCCGTCGTCGGATTGGTGAGAACGACGATATAGGGCTTGCGTGTCTCGTGCAGGTTCTGCACGGCGATGGTTGTGCGCGGCAGCTGCATCAGGGCAAGAATGCCCTCCTGCATGCGGGCCCCGCCGGAAGCCGCAAACAGCACGAACGGGCAGCCCTTTTCAACCGCGGTGTCGAGACCTTTGATGACCGCTTCGCCTGCCGCCATGCCGAGCGAGCCGCCCATGAAATCGAAATCCTGCACGCCCAGCACAACGGCTATGCCGTCGAGCTTGCCGTAGCCGAGTTTCATTGCATCGTTGAGGCCGGTTTTGCTGCGCGCATCCTTCAGACGGTCGATGTAGCGGCGTTCATCGCGAAACTTCAGCGGATCGACCGGTACGTCCGGAACCGCGATGTCGAACCATGTCTCGTTGTCGAACATCGATTTGAGGCGCGCGCCCGCGCTCATCCGCATGTGGTAGTTCGAGCCGGGAATGACGAATTGGTTGGTCTCGACGTCCTTGTAAAACACCAGTTGTCCGGTCTCCGGACATTTGATCCAGAGATTCTCGGGTACCTCGCGGCGGAGCATGCCGCGGATTTTCGGCCGCACGACGTTGGAGATCCAGTTCATGGCTTTACTTCAACACTCGGAAAGCCGCTATTTTGCGGCATTTTCTGCGGCCTCTATATCGCATTTCTGCGCTGCGCGGCTACCTCGACCGGGTTTGCCGGAAAGCTTGACGGCGCTCTGGAACGCCCCGCGAAGTTCGGTATTCTGGTAAGCGTGCTTCTTCCATTCATGTGGGGCGCCGCTTGTCCCAAGCAACAGGTTGCAAAAATGCGTTCCGGACATTTGATCCTTGTAGGGTTGCTGTTGGTGGGGCTCGCCGGGTGTGGCCAACCGGAAAAGGGCGATCCCGGGCCTGCGGGACAGCCCGGAGCAAAGGGCGACCCCGGACCCGCGGGTTCGCCCGGTCCGGTCGGGCCGGTCGGTCCGCCGGGGCCCCAGGGCGAACAGGGTCCGCCCAGTCCCACGGTGCGTGTCATTCGAAAGAATTGCCTGAGCGGCGACTGCACGGTCTCGTGCCGCGGCGACGAAGTGCTGGTGAGCGCCTATTGCGGACCGGCGCGAAATCAGGCGACGTTCGTCGGCGAACGGCAGGTTTCATGTGGCGTCGAGGCGACTACCGCCAATGCGCCGCTGGTTGCCATTTGTGCGGCGGCGCCGCAATAGCCGCCGGGTCGCGCCTTCAGTGTGTCACCAGCGCAACGCCGGCGGCGACGAACAAGGCCGCAATTCCCTTTTGCACTAAGTCGCGGACGGACAAGGTCTCCCGCGCCAGGCGCGGGAACAGCACGCTGAGCGCCACGCCGAAGGCGAAGACAAACAACGTGGTGGTCGAGCTGATGGCCTGCACGATGCTCAGCGGCGCCAACATCAGCGCATAACGGTTGCCCAATCCGCCGCCGAGATTGATGAGCTCGTTCGATCCGTTGATCGTCAGCAGTGCGGCCGTATTCGTCCGCAGCATGGCGGCAAGTTGCCGGCGGTAGGAACCGATTGACAGCAGCGCGGCGCCGAAGATGGCTTCGCCGACGAACATCCAGAACGTGGTCGTCCAGAATTCGACCTTGATGGCGAAAACCTTGAAGATCAGGCCCGATAGCGCCGCGGCGAACCGGCAGGCGAGCATGAGCATCGCCGGCCGCCACTTGAACACGCGCGCGGCTTGGTCAATGCGCATCGAGACGATCATCGTTCCCACGATGATCAATGCGCCGCCCGCCATTTGCAGGAGCGACAGCGTCTCGCCAAGGACGAAGTAGGCCAGCACGTAGCCGAACAGCGGCACCGCTTGAAAAAACGGCGCGACCACGGAAGCTTCTTCGGACTGCAGGGCCCGCAGATAAAACAGCATTGCCCCCATGTAGAGCACACCGGAAAGCACAATGAGCGCGATGCTGCCGGGAGCAGGACTGACAATGGCGGCGGGCTCGCACAGGGCGATTACGGGAAGCGTCAAGACGCCGAAGAACGCGGTGAAGACAAGCAGCACCGTGACGTCGGATTGTTTGAAATATTTCTCGACCAGATATTTGTCGAAATGGGTGGAGATTGCCCACAGAACCGGACCGGAAAACGCAAAAACGAGCCAGGACATCGATACAATTTCCGATCAAAGCGGGCCGGCGGACTGCGAAAGCCGCAAAACACGATCTGCCCCTTCGCACGATGAAAATTTAACGCCTGTGGCAACGCCCGCGTCGCGCGGCGGTCCCTATGAAACCCCCGCCGGGACGCAATTTTGCCTTTCTCGCCAATAGAGTACGCCCGGACACCGTGGGAACCCGGCGGTATTGCACCCACCCGGTAAGCCGAGCGTAACGAAACCGTGCGCATGATCGTATAGACTGGGCGCGTACGAACGCCCACAGAGACGCTAAATTGAAGATTGTGGAACTGGAAGCGGGAATGAAGAAGCTTGTAGCCGGATGCCTCGCGTTGGGTGCGCTTGTAACGGCGCAGTGCGCCGCCGCGGCCGACCTGTCGCTGGCGCCGCTTTACAAAGCGCCCCCGCTGGAGGTGACCCAAGCCTACAACTGGACGGGCTTTTATTTCGGCGCCAATGGCGGCGGCGGTTGGGGCCACTCTTACTGGAGCGGCAACACGACCGGGCTTGGCCTTTCCGGCGGTCAAGCCGGTGGAACAATCGGCTACAACCGGCAGCTTGGCAGCGTCGTGTTCGGTGTCGAGGCCGACGGCGATTGGTCCGGCTTTAACGGCACCCGCACGACGGTGGGTTGCCCGGCCGGCTGCAGCACGAGCGATAGTTGGCTTTCCACGGCGCGCGGGCGCATCGGTTATTCGTTCGATCGGGTCATGCCTTACGTCACCGGCGGTCTTGCCGTCGGCGACATTCGCGCCGCGGCGCCCGGCTTTGCCGGTGGCGCCACCACCAATGCTGGCTGGACCTTGGGCGCCGGCCTTGAAGTCGCGCTTCCCGGCAACTGGAGCGCGAAAGCGGAATATCTCCGCGTCGACCTCGGCGGATTCAATTGCACCGGCTGCAGTGCGTTGCCGGGCGACAATGTTTCGCTGCAGGAGAACGTCGTTCGCGCGGGCGTGAACTACCATTTCGGCTGGGCCAAATAAGCTCCTCCCGCCGCCGCCTCTTCCCTCATCGTTGCGTCTTCGTTGCTTCCGGCCGCGCCGCAGCGGCAATTGCGTCGAATTTTACGCAAATGAACAATTGGAACTTAGGAATGCGAGCGTAGAACATGCGGACACGCGCTCACGAGGGCGTTGGGGACTTCCGTGCCGACTGTCGCCGCTGCCCATTTCATTCTCGATCTGCCGACGCTGTTCGCGGTCACCGTCTTCATCGCGGCCACCGGCGGTCTGTTGCTCCTCTTCGCCTGGATGCAGACCCGCAAAACGCCGGCGTTGGCGCTGTGGGGCACCGGTTATCTCATGGGCGCCGCGGCGGCGGCCGTGCTGGCATCGCCCGGAGCGGTTCCCAACGCGTGGTCGGTCTGCGCCGCCAACGCGCTGATCTGCGGCGCCTACGGAATGATGTGGGGCGGTGCCCGATGCTTCGAGGGCCGGCGCATCAGCATCCCGGTGCTCGCCGCGGGCGCGGCGATCTGGATTGCAGCCTTTCAATTCGAGAGCTTCACGCAATCCCTGCAAGCGCGTGTCAGCCTGCTGTCGGCCATCACGGCGGGCTATGCGCTGCTCAGCGCATGCGAGCTTTGGTATGCCCGCGATCGCGATTTGATGTCGCGCTGGCCGACCTTGGCGCTGGTCGTCGGGCATGCGGGCTTTCTTTTGGCGCGCATACCGTTCGCGCAAGCCCTGTCATTCTCCGCCGCCACCGGCCAGGCGCACAGCGCGGTCGTCACCGTGATGGCATTCGAGGCGCTGTTCGTCACCTTTTGCCTGCCGTTTCTGCGTGTCGCCATGTCGAAGGAGCGCACCGAACTGGAGCAGCGGAAAGCGGCCCTCACCGACTCGCTGACCGGCGTCGCCAATCGCCGCGCGTTCTTCGATCGCGGCGGTCCGCTGCTCGAATGGGCGTTGGCCGATCGCCGGCCCGCGGCGCTCTTGTTGTTCGATCTCGATCGCTTCAAGGAGGTCAACGACACAGCCGGCCATCACGCCGGAGACCGTGTGCTGCAGGCCTTTTGCGATCTTGTGGCGGGTTCG
>Ga0302326_10005566_pt1 | contig 28724 bp, 28 predicted proteins | sample Palsa_T0_3_FD_202264 | JGI IMG/M metagenome (GOLD analysis project Ga0302326, IMG submission 202264) | Peat permafrost microbial communities from Stordalen Mire near Abisko, Sweden - Palsa_T0_3 | ecosystem: Environmental > Terrestrial > Soil > Palsa > Peat permafrost | place: Sweden: Abisko... | reverse complement strand
GAGAGGAACACGATCAGCACGACGCCGCCGCACCCTCACGGCTGAGGCCAACGTGATCGCCGCGTGACCCGCATGCTCCCCTTCACCCTCGGTCGGCCTTCACCATCGGTCGGCCTTCACCATCGGTCGGGACCATGGGCGTCACGGCGTGTGCCGGCGGGTAAGTTTGTGGGGAACGATGATCCCGGGCCAGACAGCCGTCACCAGCGCATACTTCGAGCACTTCACCGAGATGGACGTCGCGCTGCTCCAGCCGGGCGATCCACGGGCCATGCCGGGAGGTGATCGGGCGACCCTCTCACGCGCGGATCCCCAAGAGCTCAACGAGCTTCTCGCCTCTCAGCGGGTGTTCGAGTCGGTGTTCGCGGCCCCGGGCACGGGCGACCCGTTCCTCACCGCCTCGCCGTTCTTGGTCTTCGCGGTGACCGTCCATCGTGCCGCGACGCAATTGGAATCGGTGGGCTACGTCTCCGAATGGCTGGGGCCGGGCCGGCGCACGCCCGTGTTCGACGTGGACGAGTTGCGCGCCTTCATGGCCGCGCCGTGGCACCGCCTCTTCCTGGCCGAGCTGCTCGCCTCCTACACGCATGTGGTGAGCGGGTCGGTGGTCGTTCCGACGCCCCGCGGCCTGCGCCGGCAGCGGTTCTCCGAACTCGATCCGGTCCGGTTCTCGGCCCTTCTCGAGGTGGTCTCCGATGTGGAGCGTCCCGGCGTCCTGCGCCGGTTGGGGGACCTGGCGCTGTTCTTGACCGGTGTGTTCCCCGACTATGTGGCGCGCAACGGGTTCGGCCCGATCGGCGAGGGCCGCCTCTTGCGGGCCGGTGGTCTCGCCAATGGCCGGGCGGAGGACCTGCCCCGCGAGCCCGGGGCGGCGGCCTTCGGTGACCGGGGGTCAGTCGACCTCCTCGAACATCTGGGCCGCCGCTGGTACCAGACTGCGTTCGAACTCCTCCCCAAACCCGTCGCCGAGAACGTGGCCATACTGGGCGAACTGCCGCGGTGCTTTCGGCAAGCCCGCCGGATGCTGGGTCTCATCACCGAACAGTTCCTGTTCGCGCACCGCGACCGTTGGTTCGGGTTGACCTGACGCTCGCGCCGGGAGAGAGCCGTGGACTGTGTGCAGGTTCAGTTTGCCATCGACGACGCCGACAAGGCCGACGAGATCGTGGCGTTCCTCTTGGACCGGCACCTTGTGGCCTGCGGCCAGCGGATCGGGCCCATGGTCAGCCGTTACTGGTGGGAGGGATCACTCGAGCAGGCCGAGGAGTGGCTGGTACTGCTCAAGACGCGCGCCCAACTGGCGGCCCGGGTGACCGAGGCCATCGTGGGCGCCCATCCCTACCAGACACCCGAGGTGATCACCGTGGCGATCGTCGAAGGGTCACAGAGCTACCGCGCCTGGATCGCCGCGACCACCGTCGAGGACTGATCCGCCGGTCCCGCTGCCGCAGGAGGCGACCTGAACGTCAGCGCTCGTCGGACAGCGCGAGCTCGGGGTGGCGCGCCTTGACCATCCGGCGGAAACCGTCGCGCCAGGGCGTCGTGGTACGGCCGAGGACCTCGTGCATGGTGGTGACGTCGGGCCAGAGGGGGGTGTGCGCCTCGGGCGTGTACTCGAAGACGGGCTCCACGCCGACGAGCTCGCCCATATAGGCGCAGTACTCCTCGACGCTGATGGTTTCGCTTCCCGCCCAGTTGACGACGAGCGGTGGCCGCTGGGCGACCTCCATGGAGCGGATGCCGAGCTCGACGTAGTCGTCCTCGTAAATGGGGTTGTAGTTGTTCGGCGTGTCGGGATGCAGCACGATCGGCTTGCCCTGGAGCATCAGGTCGAGTCGCTCCGCGGGGGTGCCGCCCTGGGGGCCGTAGGTGGAGCAGATGCGAATGATCGTGAGCGGGATCTCGAAGTGCTCGGCGACCCAGGTGCACACGGCTTCCCCCGCGACCTTGGAGAAGCTGTAGTTGGCCCGCAGTGGCACGCCCGGGGGATCCGCCTCGGTCAACGGCCGCTGTCCTTGGTACCCATAGGTGGAGCCCGTCGAGCAGTACACGAACCCCTTGGCCTCGCGGCAGTGGTAGAGGAGGTCACCCGAGGCGTGGGCGTTGGTATGGACGCAACGGCGCCAGTCGCCCTCGCCCGGGTCGACGGCGGCGTGGAAGACGTAGGTGAAGTCGTCGGGCAGGGACGAGAAGTCGGAGGTCGACACGTCCAGCGCGACGGGCGTGACGCCCACGGCGGCCAGCCGGTCGCGGTCGTCGGGCTTCGTGAGCCGGGCGGCGCCCCACACCTCGTTGCGCCCGGCGAGCGCCCGTGCGATCGGAAACGCGATCTTCCCGGTGACACCCGTGATGAGGATCTTCTCGCCGTCGAGCACCCACTACCCCCATCTCCCGCACCGCGCCGCTGGCGCGGCACCCCCGTTACGGTAGCGGTTGTCAATCCCTCAGGGACCTGCCAGGATGCCGGCATGGCAGATCTGGTCGGTACACCGTCGGACGATGCCCCCGACATACTCGCCACCGGCCGGTCCGGCGTGACGACGATCTTCGTGTCGATGTCGGCGCGGCATCCGGAGGGCAAGGACGCCGACTACCTCGAATGGCACACCTTCGACCACCGGCCCGAGCAGCAGCGGCTGGCGTCGCTGCGGACTTCGCTGCGCGTGGTGTCGACGCCCGCCTGTCGCGCCGCCCGGGCGGCGAGTGACGGTCACCACGACGGCATCGACCACGTGATGACCTACTTCTTCAGCGACGACGCCGGGCTGGGGGAGTTCGCCGACCTCTCGGTGGCCCTGCGCAACGCCGGCCGGACGCCGTACGTGTTGCCTGCGGTGGAGCGAGGCGTGTACCACCTGGACGGGATGGTGGCCGCTCCCCGGATCAAGGTGGGTGCCGATGTATTGCCGTGGTGGCCCATGCGGGGCGTGTACCTGCTGGTCGAGCAGGGCGAAGCGCCGCCGACCGCGCTCACCGAGGTGCCCGGCGTGGGCGGGGCCTGGTGGGGCAGGGGAATCCCGGTGGATCCGTCGATCGCCAGCGCCGCTGGCGGGGCGCAGATCACCTACTGCTTCTTGGACGACGACCCGGTCGCCACGGCCGGCCGGCTCCGGCCGGCGCTCGAGAAGCGCTGGGCGGACGGGACCACCGAGCCTCTGTTCGCCGCCCCCTTCTTCGCCCTGGAACCGCACGAGACGGGGCGCTACGTACCCTGAGTGCCCGGCGTCACGCCGTCTCGATGCCCCCCAACTTGTCGATCACGGGACCCCACACTTCTTCGAGCCACCGTTCGGGCTCCGGCTGGGACGATCGGGCCACGATGGTGTCGACCCCCACGGCGGCGAACTCCTCGGCATGTCGCAGCAGCGCGTCCGGACCGGCATCATCGGGGATCATCGGCAGGGCGGTGACCTCAATGTGGCCCGGGTCCCGCCCCACGTCGTCGCAGTGACGGCGCAAGACGTCGAGTTTGTGGGCCACCGTCGCTGCGTCGCCGAAGAGGTTGCATGCATCGGCGTAGGTGGCGACCAGGCGCAGGGTCTTCCGTTCTCCGCTGCCACCGATGAGGATACGCGGTCGTGGCGAGCTCACCGGTGGCGGTGAGCAGAGCGTCTCGGCCAGCTGGTAGTGGGCGCCCTCGTAGGCCCCGTCGTTGTCGCTCCACATCTGCAGGCAGATCTGGAGTGTCTCCTCGAGGCGTTCGAAGCGCTCGGAAACCGGGGGGAACGGAACCCCCAAACCGCGGTGCTCGCGTTCGTACCAGGCGGCGCCGATGCCCAGCTCCGCCCTGCCGGCGGACAGGACGTCGAGGGTGGTGATCGTCTTGGCCAACAGGCCCGGGTGCCGGTAGGTCACCCCGCCCACCAGGAGCCGTATCCGGAGAGTCTCGGTTTTGGCGGCCACGAAGCCGAGCGTGGTGTATCCCTCCAACATGGGCTCCTCGGCCGGCCACACCGCATCCATCTGGAACCAGTGGTCCATGACCGAGAGTGTTCGGACCCCGATGGACTCCGCGGTCTGGGCCAACGACGTCAGGGTGGGACCAATGGACGCCGGTCCTCCCGGCCAGGTGAAACGGGGAACGTGAAGGTCCAGGTGCATTGTGGGTCTCCTTGGGTGCGCTACGGGCGGTCGTGGTGCGCCACGCGCGACCCTAGCGAGAGAAGCCGCCCGGGTGAGCCGTCTACAGAGGGGGATCGAGGCGCACCAGCCCTGCCCTGAACCGTTTGCCGTTGGCCACGTAGGAGGCGGCGGCGGCCTCTATGCCGAACAGGTTCGACTTGCCCTCCTTTATGACCGCCGGGACACCGACCGCCAGGGCCCCTGGCGGTACGGTCATGTCGGCGATCACCACCGCGTTGGCTCCGACCGTGGCGCCCTGGCGTACAACGGCGCGGTGGAGCACCACCGAGCCCGAACCGACCAGGGTGTCGTTTTCGAGCAGGCAGCCTTCCAGATGGACCAGGTGACCGATGACGCACCCGTCGCCGATGGTCGTGGGGAACTCCGCGGTGGCATGAATCACGCTGCCGTCCTGCACCGAGGTCCGGGCCCCGACGGTGATGGTCCCATAGTCGCCGCGGAGGACGGCGCCGGGCCAGATGGTCGACTCCGCACCGATGGTGACGTCGCCGATCACCACGGCGTCCGGGTGTACGTACGCCTCGGGGTCGATGCGGGGAGCGGTGCCGTCAATCTCGTAGATCGCCACGCAAATGACCCTAATCACCCACGACACTCTCGTGCGCAGGGGGCTAGGGTCGTCGCAGTCCGACAAGGAGATGCCATGCCGGGTAGCTACCCAGTGAACATTGAGGTCGCCGGCGTCCTCGAGGTTCCCAGATGGCGCCCGCTGGTCAACTGGCTCCTCGTCATCCCTCATCTCGTGTGGCTCTGGGTTCTGACCATCGCCCTCCAGGTGCTGGCGATCATCAGCTGGTTCGCCATCTTGATCACCGGCCGCCTGCCCGAGGGATGGGGCGACTTCATGGTGGGAGTGCTGCGTTACCAGTGGCGGATCCTCGCCTACCTGTACGCGTGGACCGAGGAGTACCCCAGCTTCACGCCGCCCACGGGCTATCCCGACCCGGGCGACTTCCCTGCCGTGCTGGCCAGTGTCCCGGCGTCAGAGCGCAGTCGGCTCACGGTGTTGTTCCGCATCTTCATGGTCATCCCTCAGTACATCGTCCTCTACCTCGTCGGCATCGCCGCCGGGGTGCTGCTGCTTATCGCCTGGTTCGTCGTCCTGTTCACCGGACGCTGGCCCGAAGGGATGCGACGCTTCTGCATCGGGTACTACCGGTGGAGCATCCGGCTCCAGGCCTACTTCTTCTTGATCACCGACGTCTACCCACCGTTCAGCCTCGAACCCTGAGCGGGTATACCGCAATCGCCCGAACGGGCCTCGGTAGGCTCGAATCGGTGCAGTGCGCGTGACGGACGGAGCCCCGAGTGACGAGAAGGAACCGGACGCCCGGTTCACGTACGCCAACGAACGAACGTTCCTCGCCTGGAATCGAACCGCCCTGGCCCTGATCGCCACGGGTGTCGCCGCGACCCAGCTTCTCCCCGAGTTCCATGTGAACGGCGGACGTCGTATCTTGGGGTTACCGATGATCGCGCTGGGCGCCGTCGTCGCGTTCACCAGCTTCCGTCACTGGAAAGCCAACGAGCGGGCCATGCGGCGTGGCCAGCCCTTGCCCAGATCGCCGATGCCACTGGTGCTCTCCGTCGGCATCGGAGCCGTGGCGGTCATCGCCGTCGTTCTCGCCCTCATCGGTTCCAACTAGGACTCGACGGGGACGTTGGGGGACTCCGAGGCGACGCAGGAAGAGGGCGCACCCGAGCGCGGCCTTGCCCGGGAACGCACCGAACTCGCATGGACCCGATCGGGGCTGGCCGTCGCGGTCACCGTGGCCGTGACTCTCCGACAACTCTGGCCACTCACCGGCGACAAAGATGTCGTCGCCCTGGTCCTCATCGCCGTCGGAGCCATCGTCTGGGTGGTGGGGCTGGAGCGTGGTCGGCGAGCGGGGGCCCGGGCGGGCGGGCCGGTAGGCGCGTCGACATGTCGGATGTTGACCATCGGGACGCTGGTGTTGGCCACCGCCGCCTTCCTGGTCGGTCTGATCGTGTCCGCGTGAGCCTGCGGTACCCTCGGCCCGTGCCCGACCGCCCTATCATCAGGCGATGGATGCTCGATCGATCTCGGCGTGGCCGTGGCCCGATGCACTCGACGCCCGGACGGCGGCGCCCGAGTTCCACGCCCTCCTCTACGAGGACGATCGAGTCCGCGTGCTCGATGGGAGAGTGCCGCCCGGCGCAACGGTGCCGGTGCACACCCATCGTTGGGGCGGAGTCCTCTACATTCTCTCGACGAGTGACTTCGTTCGCCGAGACCCGGAGGGAAACGTTCTGATGGACACGAGGGAATCGGGCGCGGCGCCCATTGTGGGATCCGCCACGTGGGGCGCGCCACTTACGCCGCACACGTTCGAGAACGTCGGCAGTCAGGAGTTCAGAACCCTCACCGTCGAAATGAAAGATGATCCTCGGAACCAGTCCGGATGATCACGCAGGGCACCGCCAGGGGTCACGGTCGCCCTCCTCGAGGTGGACGTAGGGTGGGGGCATGAACAAGAAGCAGCTCGCCAGAGTCGGCGCGGTCGTCACGATCGGTGGCGGGATCGTGACTCTTCATGGCGTGACCAGTCGGCGCTGGCAGAAGGCCCACACCGTGTTCACCGTCTTGGCCATGGTCGTCGGAGCGCTGGCCTTCTTGCAGAGCCAGCGCACACGGGACGCCGCCGGACCTCCCTGAGCGGTTCTCTCTTTACAGGCTCACGGGCACGGACGAGGGGCCCCGTACGGTGTTGGTGGCGACGTAGGTGACGGCGGCCCGGTCGACCTCCCAGGCGGGGAAGCGTCGCAGGACCTCCGTAAGCGCCACTTTGCCCTCCATCCGGGCCAGCGCGGCACCGAGGCAGTAGTGGGCGCCGTAGCCCAAGGTCACGTGACGATCGATTGGGCGGTGGATGTCGTAGGTGTCGGGATCCGGGTACTTGCGCTCGTCGCGCCCGGCGGAGCCGGTGAGCAGCGCGAGCTTCGCCCCTTCCGGCAGGATCGTGCCGTGCAGCTCGATATCCCGGGTGACGTAGCGTCCTTGAATCGGCGAGGGCGCCTCATAGCGCAGGAGCTCTTCCACGCCCGCCGGAATGAAGTCGGGGTCCTGTGCCATCTCGCGCCGCGCGTCGGGGTACTCGTCGAGGACCAAGGCGGCCCAGCCCAGCATGCGGGCCACCGTCTCGTTCCCGGCGTTGCTGATGAGAGCCAACATGCCCATGACTTCGAGGTCGTCGAGCTTGCGGATCTCGCCGTCCGGGCTCGTCAGATCGGCCTCTGTCAGGGCCGTGATCATGTCATCGCGAGGTTGGAGGCGCCGCTGCTCGATCTGACTGATGTAGTAGCCGATCGTGAGGTTCATGGCCTCCTGGGCCTCGGGCGTCAGGCCCTCCTTGCCCTCTTCACGGTGGAGGCTGACGTCGCTCCACTCCCGGAGCTGGTCGTGGTCCTCTTCGGGGAAACCGAGCAGGCTCGAGATGACCATCACCGGAAGGCGCATGCCGAAGTCCTGGACGAAGTCGAAGCCGTCTTCTCCGACGAAAGGATCGAGGTACTCGGCGCAGAGCTCGCTGATGCGTGCTTCGAGGGCGGCGATACGCCTGGGCGTATAGGCCCGATTGACAACCTTGCGGTACGCATCGTGGAGGGGGGGATCCATCATGATCATGATCGGGAACGGGGCCGGATCCCCGATGGTGTCGAGAGTGATGCCTCGGGCCGAGCTGAACGTCTCGGTGTCGAGAGACGCCGCCAGGACGTCGGAGAAGCGGCTCAGCGCCCAAAATCCGAAACGTTCGTTGTGATAGACGGGTGCCTCGTCGCGCAGTCGCCGCCAGGCCTCGTAGGGTGCAACTCGCTGGTCGGCGTGGTACGGATCCCAGTAGGGTCCTATCTCGGTCACTTCAGTCATGATTCCCCGTTTCGCCGGACTCGTCGCGTGTCGACACGAAGAGATTGTAGGGCAATCGGGGAGAGCGCCGACTACAGGTGCCGGTGGCCGACTCCACCGTCGGTGGTGACCATCGCTCGCAACATTCCGAGGACCCTGATCTCCCTCACCAGATCCGCCGCAGCTGCGCTCCCTTACGCCGGGCGAGAAGTTGCTCGCGCCTCTCGGCCGGCGTCACGACCGGCGTGTCGGGCGGCAGGTGCGTGCGTACTGCGGTCACGGGCACTTTGGTAACGGTGGCTTCGGGGTGCTCGTTCGCCAGGTAGAAGCGCATCTGGATGATGCCCCATGGGAAGTTGGCCTTGTCCAGCCAGTTGTGGACACCTGGGTCCTGCGTCGAGATGACGGCCCGGAACGTGCCGTCGCTGTCGACGCGGGCTTGCGCGTCGTTCAGGCTGGACTGGCGGTTCACCCAGTCCACGGTGGCGAAGCGATCGTCGGCCACCAGAATCTGCCAGTAGTGACACTGCGTCGGCAGGGGCACCTCGACGATGAGGGCTTCGTCGTCGTCGATCTCGTGGATGCCGTCGTAGTAGGCCTGCTTGGCGAGACCGCCCACCTGTTCGATCCACTTGGACTTGAGTAAGACGTTGATCCCGTGATGCTCCCGGTAGTACCGGACCAGCCGTATCTCGTGCAGGATTCTTCCTTCGATCCACGCCGCCATGTCGGAGAACCGACGAGCGATCTCTGCGGCTGTCATGTCCTCGCCCGGGTCGTCCAGGCGGTTGACTGCCACCCGGGCGTCGACTTCGTTCGCCCAGTCGCATGAACACTTGCGCATCAGGAGCCGCTGGGCACGCGGGTCGAGCGGCCACCAGTCGCCCGTGTAGCCCGGCGGCCGCTCGGCGCTGACGATGACACTGAAGGTGCCGCGCTCGTCGAGTGTCAGCTCGTCGAGATCGTTGGTCAGCCGCAGAGGTGGCTCCTTCGGAGGCTCCAGGGAGGGGTTCGGGATGTTCTCCGCCTGCTGGGTGATCTCGACGAAGCGGGTCGTTCCGCGGTCTCCCGACAGTTCGTAGACCCCCAGGGGGTCGATCTCGATCGTGGAGTACACATAGTCGGGGTTGGGCCCGCCCTGGACGCAGGCGTAGTTCCACAGCGGCATGAACACCGGGCGACGGGCGTCGGTATAGACGCGGCACAGGTAGCCGGAGGCGAGCGTCGCCAACGCGTACTTGACCATGTCCTGCACCTCGGCCTCGGTCGCGTCCTCTGGACGCCACTCGGCCATGAGGTTGTCCACCACCCCCTCGAGTGCTCTCAGCTGATCGGCCCAAGTGGGAAGTTCACTCATCCTTCGGTCCTCCGATGGTTCAGTCCTCCGATGGTCGCCGCGGACGCCGCCCCTGCGGGCCAGGTTGTCACCAGATCCGGCGGAGCTGCGCCCCGATGCGCCGTTCACGAAGTTGCGCCGTGCGTTCGTCGGCCGTGACCGTGCGGGTATCGGCGGGGAGGTGGGCGAGCACCTCGGCAACCGGCACCTTGGTCACCGTCGCCTCGGGGTACTCGTCGGCCTGATAAAAGCGGGCCTGGAGGATCCCCCAGGGGAAGTCGGCCTTGTCGAGCCAGTTCCACACCCCCGGGTCGCGCCTGGACACGACGCCTCGGAACCACCCGTCGTCGTCGATGTGCGCTTGTACATCGTTGAGGCTCGACTGGCGGTTGACCCAGTCGACGGTCGAGAACCGGTCGTCAGCGACGAGGATCTGCCAGTAGCGGCAGGGGTCGGGAACCGGGAACTCGACCACCAGCGCCTCGTCGTCGGCGATCTCGTGGATGCCGTCGTAGTACGCCTGCTTGACGGCCAGGCCTCCGCCCTGCTGGATCCACTGCGACCGCAGCAGCACGTTCTTGCCGTGGTGCTCGAGGTAGTAGCGGACCAAATGTGTGTCGAAGTGGATCATCCCCTCTATCCACTGGGGCAAGTCGGAGAACCGCTGTGCGAACTCCTCGGGGGGCATGTCCGCGCCGCGGACGTCGAGCCGGTTGATGGCGATTCGGGCGTCGACCTCGTTGACCCAGTCACAGGCACACTTGCGCACGAGAAGCGACTGCACGCCCTGGTCCATCTGCCACCAGTCGCCCGTGTAGTCGGCGGGTCGTTCGCTGCTGAGGATCACCCGGAAGGAACCGTCGTCGGCGATGGTCACGTCGTCGAGCTCGTGCGTGGTCGGCCCGCGCCCGGGCCCGGCGCCGAGCCGCGGCTTGTTGAAGACGTCCATGCTCATGATCCGTCGCTGCTGCTGGGTGATCTCCACGAACCGCGTCGTCCCCCGGAAGCCGGTGATCTCGTACGTCCCGCTCTCGTCGATCTCCGTCTGGAGGTAGACGTAGTCGGGGTTGGGACCACCCTGGTTGAGCGCGTAGTTCCACAAGGGCATGAACACCGGTCGGTCCGCGTCGGTGTAGACGTGGCACAGGTATCCGCAGGCCAGAATCGACAGCGCCAGTCTGTTCATGTCCTGGACCTCGGCCTCGGTCGGGCCGTCGGGGCGCCAGATGCCGAGGAGGTTGTCGACCACAGGGTCGAGGGAGCGCAGCTGCTCCTGCCAGGTGGGAAGCTCGCCCATCTCTTCAGCCCTCCAATGCCACGTCGAAGCGGCGGATGTAGAAGTCGTAGTCGGATCGGATCCGGTCGGTGGTCAGCCCGTACTGCTCGGCGGTGTAGCGGTGTGTGCCCTGGGAGCCCATCCGGTTCGCCTCCTGCCAGTCGAAGATCGACGTTTCGACCGACGGCGTGAGCTCGAGACCGAGCCACTCGTAGACCGCTCGGATGGTGCCCTTGGGGTCGGCGACGAGGTCGCGGTGGTGGACGTCGAGGAACCGGTCCTCGCCGATGCGGGCCCGCTCCTCAATTGCGTGCTCCATCCCTTCTCGCAGGTGCTCGGAAATCTCCCGGCCCAGCGCGTGCAGGTCGCGCCTGCCGTCGGGCGCCGGCAGGATGGAGGACACGATGCTGGCGTACGACGGCACGACCTTCCCCGGGTCCCGGTGGGTCATGATGAATCGGACGTCCGGATAGGCGCCGGCGAGCGCCTCGAGGTGGAACTTGTGGTGAGGCGCCTTGAAGAGCCACAGGTCCGGCGGGCGCCGGGACCCGAGGAGCTGCACCACGCGCCGGTGGTAGTGGAAGGTCTCGGTGAGATCGGCTCCCCGCCACCAGGTGCGGTAGCTCGGGACGGGGAGCGTCATCTGCTGGCCGTGGAAGGCCATGCCGAGGACCTCGGTGTCCTCCATGGTGGCGTCGATCTCGAAGATGTGCATGGCCTGGTGCTCGGGGGACATTTTCTCCCGACCCTTGGCGAACTCGAGGCGTCGCGGGTCGTCGGCCTCGCTGTCGAGGGTCGGGGGCGGCACTGGTTTGGCCTGTTCCCAGCCCCGCAGGCAGCGGAACTGGGGGTCGAGCGACAGCATGTCGGCAAGGGCGGTGGTGCCCGTCCGGGGCAGGCCGTTGATGTCGACCGGCCCGCGCACCGGGACCTCCTCGACCTCGGGGTGCTCGACGTACCACGCCTCGACCTCGAGTCGGTTCACCAGGCGACGGCGGAGGTCGCCCCCCACGGCGGCGTCAGTGTCCGGGCTCAAGTCGCCGTCCCGCTCGAGGCTGTCGAGCAGCACCGTCAGCCCTTCGCGGAAGTCGCCGGCGCCGAAGTCCGAGAGGTCGGCTTGCTCGACGGCCTCGTCGAGCAACTGATCGGCCGACGGGTAGCGCGCCATGGCCTCAGCTCGCCTTCACGCGGTCGGGATAGAAGTGGGCCGCCATGCGGCGGAAGCCGTCACGCCAGTCGACCCGGCACGGTCCGGTGATCGAGGACCGCTTGGTGTGGTCGCCGACGGAGCCGACGGAGGCACCGGGCACGGGCTGGACCATGACCTCCGCGTCGACGCCCAGCAACTCGCCGAAGTAGCCGGACCATTCCTGCACGGTCACCGGCTGGTCGCCGGCCCAGTTCACGATCGTCGCCGGCACGCTGGCCACCTCTAGGAGCGGCTCGAGGTGGGCGTTGATGTCGTCGTAGTGGATCGGGCTGTAGGGCAGCGGGTCCCAGCGGGCCACCGCCGGGCGGCCGGCGGCGATGGCGTGCAGATAGTAGGTGGGCATACCGCCCCGGTCACCGTAGGCACAGCCCATACGGGCGATCGTGACGGGTAGGTCGAATGCCCGGGCGCAGTACCGTGCCACGGCCTCCTCGGCGATCTTGCCGATGGAGTATGGCAGGGGTTCGGGCAGCCCGGCATCGCCCAGCGGATCGTCCTCCCGGAAGGGGTGGAAGGGATCGGGGTGCGGCTTGTAGACGGTCACCGTCGACATGACCAGGGCTGCCTTGGCGTTGCGGCAGTGGGCCAGCAGGAGGCCCGTACCCTCGCCGTTCACCCGCAGGGCCCGCTCGTAGTCGTTTCCGAAGTCGGCGGCGATGTGCAACAGGTGGGTGAAATCGGTGGGCAGATCGCCGAACTCACCATCGCCGAGGTCGAGCGCGCGCGTCGTCACACCCAGCGCCTCGACCTCGTCGCGGGTCGCCGGATCAGTGAACCGGGAGATTCCCCACACCTCGTTGTCCCCGGCGAGCGTCTGGGCGAGCCCGAAGGCGATGCGCCCGTTCGGCCCCGTGATCAGGATCTTCTGATCGCTCAGCATCGCCAGAACCAAAAAAATCTTTGATCCAACATGGGCATCTGGCGGACAATAGCATTGCCTCCGTGAGCGAGGACCCCCCACTCGGACCGGCGATCCTCGCCTCGCTCGACGGCCTCCTCCGGGTACTGGACCTACAACGGCTCGGAGATGATCGGTTCATGGCTCCCTCCGAGCCGGCCGGCGAATCGGCCCACGTCTACGGGGGCCAACTCCTGGCCCAGGCACTGGTGGCCGCCGCCGCCACGGTGACCGGGAAGGCGCCCCATGCGCTGCACGCCGCCTTCGTCAAGGCCGGAGCTCCGGGCCGTCCCCTGGAGCTGGCCGTCGATAGGGTGCGCGACGGCCGTTCCATCTCGACACGGCAGGTCACGGTGCTCGAAGAGGGCCGCCCGCTGCTCGTGGCCCTCGTCTCGTTTCACGACAACGGCACCGAGCCCGACCTCGCCAGCTCGGCTCCCGGCGTGGCGCCGCCCGAAGACATGCCCCTGCTCCAGCACTGGGCGCGAGAGCTGGTTCCCGAACAGCGCCCCTATGGCCGCCACTGGATCGAACGCCCACCGCCGATCGAGTTTCGCATCGAGGAGGCGCCGGCCTTCCTCGGCGGGCACTCGGCGAGCACCGCACGGTCGCACTGGATGCGGCTTCCACGCGGTGTCGGAGACGACCCGCCGCTCCACACCGCGCTCCTCGCCTACGCCAGCGACTTCTTCCTCATGGACATGATCTTTCGCTCCCATCCGGCAGGAGCGGGCCCGGGGAGGTCGAACGGCCTCAGCCTCGATCACGCCATCTGGTTCCATCGACCGGTAAGGTTCGACCGGTGGCACCTTTACACGCAGGAAGCGCTCGCCATCGTCGGTGACCGCGGCCTCGCCCGGGGCGCGATTCACGACGCCGACGGTCGTCTCGCAGCCACCGTGATGCAGGAGATCCTCGTCCGCCCCGTCCCGGCGCCATGAACCCGGTGCACCATCCGCTCTTCGAACAGCCGTGGCCGGAGGGTGAGTACCGGTTCTTCCAGCTGGGGTTCGTCGTGGATGACGTGCTTGCCGCGGCGGCGCGGTGGGCCACGGTCTTCGGTGTCGGACCCTTTCACGTCGTTCCCGCCTTCGACCAGCACTTGATGTACCGCGGCGAGGAGACCACGGTGAGGGGTCAGGTCGCGGTGGCGCAGGCCGGTCCGGTGCAGATCGAGCTGATCCAGCAGCTCTGCGACCGTCCCAGCATCTTCCGTGACTGGAGTCACGGCGGGACGTCCGCCTTCCATCAACTGGCCACGGTTACCCCCGACTACGACGGGAAAAAGGCGTACTACCAGCAGTTGGGTTACGACCTCGCCGCGGAGAACATGGCCCGCAAGCTTCGCGTGGCCTACTTCGACACGGTGGCGGATTTCGGTTTCTACACCGAGGTGATCGAGCAGTCGCCGGGGTTCCTCGCCAACCTGCACAAGATGGCGAGGGCGAGCGAAGCGTGGGACGGCAGCGACCCCGTCCGGCTGCTCACCGCGGAGGGCCGTGTCCAGTAAGGTGCGCCGGGGCGACCTCCATCCTTGAAGAGGTTCAGCTAAGTTCCTCGTCCGAGCCCTCCGCCGTCCGAACACGTCGGCCCCGCCCGCCCGGGCACCGCGAGGTCTACCCCATCTCAGAAAGACGTGTGTTTGTGAGAAAGCTGACCCTGAAGCTCGCCGCCGCGGCAAGCCTTGGCGCAACCGTCGTCGCCCTCGTTGGTCCCGCCCTGGCGGGATCCGCCGCCGCGGCCACGTCCGAGTCCAAGCCGTCGACCAGCGTGCTCGTTCCCGAATCAACCGCCAAGGGGGCAGGCTTCCCCAAGGTCGTCAACGCACCCTCTAGTTCCACGGACACCGGCATCACCGGGTGCCCCGATGGCGCTCAGGAGGAGTTCACCAGCGCGTCGGGAAAGCTGGGGTTGGTGTCCGAGGTGCTCTACTGCGAATCAGCGGCAGATGCCAGCACGCTCTTGAAGAATCTCGCGTCCAACGGCAAGGCCCAAGCGGGTCTGAAGCCTCCGAAGGATCTCGGATCGACGGCCGTCGAGCGACTCGGATCGGACTCGAGCTACATCATCGCCTGGCGGCACGGCGCCGCGTTCGAACTGACCGGCATCTCCGCGGACGTGCCCTCGAGTTCCACGACCAGTACCACCACGGGGAGCCAGGTTCCGCTCAGCGCCGCCGACCAGCAGGTGCTGGCAAACGCAGCTTCACAGCAGAGCGCGAGATTCACCAGCTTCACCGTTTCCGCGGGGGCCGGGGGTTCGGCAGCGGATAAGAAGGCGCAGGCCACCGCGAACGCAACGTCGGTGGCCGCCGGTTGCCCGAAAAATCCCGCAACCTCCCTGAAGAAGCCGAAGTGGAGCAGCGCACCGGCCATGACCATCGAGCCGGCCAAGACCTACACCGCCACGGTGAAGACCGACGTGGGCACCTTCGCGATTGCGCTCGACGCGAAGGACGCCCCCAAAACCGTCAACAATTTCGTGTTCCTGGCTCAGCACCAGTTCTTCAACTGCGTGACCTTCCATCGGGTCATCCCGGCATTCGTGGATCAGACGGGGGACCCAACGGGGACGGGGAGCGGCGGCCCGGGGTACACCATCCCCGACGAGCTGCCCGCCAAGGCGTCGAACGCGGCCGACCAGTACCCGCTCGGGTCCGTGGCCATGGCCAACACCGGCCAACCGAATACCGGCGGGAGTCAGTGGTTCATCGTCGCCGGTGCGGAGGGCGAATCGCTTTCGAACACGTACTCCCTCTTCGGCCAGGTCACCTCTGGGATGAACGTCGTCGAAAAGATCAATGCGCAAGGAAGCTCTTCAGGCAGCCCCCCCGACGTCACCCACCGGATGCTGAAGGTCACCATCACCTCGTCGTAATCACCAGCGTGACCGGTGCACGTTCGTCCGCGGTTCAGACACCCGGCAGTCCGAGGGAACGTGCACGTGCGATCGCCTCGGATCGGGACGACGCGTTGAGCTTCATGTAGATGCCCTTGATGTGTGTCTTCACCGTATTGACGGACACGAAACACTCGGCGGCGATCTCGCTGTAGTTGAGATGGGAGGGCAGGAATCGAAGTACCTGTATCTCCCGCGAGGTGAGCGGAAGAGGCGACCGGGAGAAGTCGGTGACCGTCGTGGCGGTGCGGCCGAGCGCCATCGCCAAGGCGTCGCCGCCGTCTGTCTTTTGGAGTTCTGCCTCGACACGAGCCGCCCGGGAGATTGTCCGTCCCTCGTCCAGAAAGATCCGGACCAGACCGTCAGGTGCGGCCAGAGCCGTGGCTCGTCGAAGCTCCTCACGCGCGTCGCCACCCAGGGCCACTGCCGCCTTCGCCATCAAGAGAGAGGCCTCAATGGTGTCTCTGGGGCAGGTGAATCGGCCAGATTGGACGCGCGCCTGTGCCATGGCAGGCCGGTCCGTCCCCAGTTCGAGCCGGGCGCTGAGCAGAGTGTGAGAGGGACTGCCGACCCGCAGCATCGGGATCAGGTGCTCTGCCCGGAAGGGATCGCCCGCCGCCAGGTGCACGCGAGCCTCGGCGGCCCGCAGGAGGAGGTGAAGCGAGGAGGCGGGCCCGGTCTCCATGAACTTGCCTGCCTCGCGGAGCACCCGGAATGCGGACTCGAGGTCCCGTTGAGCCGTAGCCAATCGAACCGTGGTGAGATCGACGAGCACCCGGTAGGGGCGCGAGTGGGATTTGCGAGACATCAAGCTGTGGAGGACTTCGAGTTCCGCGGAGGCCGGCTGGAGCTCGTCGCGGTCGATGAGTACGCCCACGACGGCCAGACGCGCGTCCATGACGCCGTAGTGGGCGGGGTCCACGTTGAGGGCACCTGCGGCACGGAGGGCCACTCCAGCCTGCCGCTCCGCTTCTCGCAATTCACCCCGCCGCAGGGCGACTCGGGCGGACAGGGCGGGAACGAACAGTAGCTGAGCGAGTTCGTCCCCCGGCCTGCCGGAAGCAATGACCCGCTCGGCGTCTTCCAGCTCGTCGGCGATGAGGTGGGCTCGTGCGAGGTTCACCCGGGTCTGACCCCCGACGACCCCGAGGTCGAATCCGGCCTCCACCGCTTCGACGGCTCGGCGGCCGGCTTCAATCTGATCGCCTTGCTCGCCGGTGACCGCGTAGGTCAGGAGTCGAATGGCATCGAGGGTGGCTCGGTCCCGGTTGGCCGAATCCGGCTCGTCAACCAGCCGGATGGCCGCTCGCTCGAGCCACGGCACTCCCTCGGCGGGCTTGCCGCAGAGTCCCAGCATGAGGGCGTAGGTCAGCATTCGGAAGGTCGATAATTCGACGAGGTGCCTTGGGAACAGACCCACCATGGCCTCGACAGCGGGGATGTCTCCCTTGTCGTGTTGCCAGTAGGCGGCCAGGAACACCAGGGAGAACGCTCGATCGGCTTCGTCGGCAGACAGCAGATGGCGGACCGCTCCGGCAAATTCGCCCCGTTTCTCCAGTATCACTGCGGCCAACTGGTGGAGAGGTCGGACTTCGGACGGCTTGAGGCGGGCGAGCTCGAAGCGCAGCAGCTCGGCGAAGAGGGGGTGATAGCGAAAGGCCTCGCGCTCAGGACCAATCGTTGTGACGAATTGCAGCTCGGATGCCATCCTCAGCAAGATGCGGTAGCTGTCATCACGTCCCGAGAGCGCGTCACACAGTTCGGCGTCCAAGGTGTCCAGGATTGAGGTCCGCAGCAGGAAATCCGCAATGTCGGGCGCCTGGCGGCTCAGCAACTGCTCGGCCAGCAGATCAGCCACCATTGGATTCCTGCCCGAAAACTCCGAGACGGCGACGGCGAGATCGGTCCGGCCCCGCAGAGTTGACGACGCCAGGCGGAGTGCGGCGACCCACCCTTCGCTCTGCCGCCATATGGTCTCCACATCGCGCGGTTCGAGGTCGACTTCGCCGAGGGTCTCGAAGAGGGACTGGGCCTCAGGCAGTGTGAACGCCAACTCGTGCTGGCGGATCTCGACCAACCACGACCGGACCCTCCAGGCGGCGATCGGCAACGGTAGGTCGAGACGGCTGATGAGCACGACCCGTGACCCTCGTGGCAGATGCTCCATCAGCGCGCCGAGATCCTTGGTGAGTTGGTGGTCCCGAAGGTGATGCGCGTCGTCCACCACCAAGGTCAGAGGCTCGGCTGCGTCGGCCCAATCCGAAAGGACCGAGTCGAGCAGTTCGAACTGCGCCCGATCGAAGTTGGACGCACGCTGCACGGAGCCCGCGAAGGCGCCCGGAAGCGACCGTTCCAGTGCCGTTGTGAACGACATCCAGAATCGGTCGGGCTGGTTGTCATCGACGTCGAGCCTGAGCCACTCCCGCGCTGTTCTGCCGAGGGAGTGGAACCAGTCGGCCGTCAGCGTCGTCTTCCCCGTGGCGGGGCCGGCGGTCAGGAGGGCCACCCGCCACCCATCCGCGTGGAGCGGGCGGAGGAGGCGGTCCCGGACGATCGAGCGACTCGAAGACGCCGGGGCGCCGAACTTCGAGCGGGGGACCAGAATGCGACTGCTCGCTGGGATGCTGCCAGTCTGAAAGTCCACCGACGCTCTTCTTTTGTCGAGTCGGACGCTCCCGTTCAGCGCCGCAGCCAGTCTGGCACGGGGCTATCGGGCCTGGCCATTCCCCTCCGATCCGTGCACACACGAATCTCACCCGAAAAGGGTGAGGGCACCTCACCCTCTTTTGTCGTTGGCTGGTGACGATGGTGGGCCAGCCGGACGGCGACACGCTGGTGGTGACAGTGCGGGGCTCAGCGGGGCCGGCCGTCCGTGCGGCATTCGAGGATCTGGAGGTGGTGGTCGCCGAGGAGACCACCGAGCTCAGGTCACCCGGCAACGACCAGGCGGCACTGCACGGCATCCTGCGGCGCGTGCAAGACCTGGGTCTCGAGATCGTCGAGGTCCGCCAGGTGCACGGAGCCGGGCTGTGACCGACCCGACGGGGAGTCGAGACCGTCGTCCGGGACCGATCGACCCGAGGCTGCTCCGCTACACACGGGGCACCCGAAGATTCCTTGTGGGAACTGTCGCCGTGGGCGGTGTCACCGCCGGCCTGTTGGTGGCCCAGGCCTGGTTGATCGCCACCTGCGTGGCCCGGGTCACCGTCGACCATCGGTCGCTCCGACAGGTCGCTCCACTGCTGATCCTGCTCGTGGTCTCGGTCCTGGGCCGGGCGGGTGTCGGCTGGGTGGAGGAACGTATGGCCGATCGGGCGTCGGCGTCGGCCAAGTCCGACTTGCGCCTGGCATTGGTCGAGCACACGGCCGCGCTTGGCCCTGGCGGGGTCGATCGTGAGCGGGCCTCCCGCCTGGTGGTCACGGCCACCAGTGGGATCGACGCGCTGGACAGCTACTTCGCCCGTTACCTTCCCCAGCTGTTCCTGGCCGTCATCGTCCCGGTAACGGTCGTGGCGGTGGTGCTGGGCGCCGACTGGCTCTCCGCCGTGTTGATCGCGGTGACCGTCCCGCTGATCCCGTTGTTCATGGCGTTGGTGGGTGCGGCCACAGGGGTCCGCATACGGCGTCAGGCGGCGCTTCTCAGACGGCTGGCCGACCACTTCCTCGATCTGGTGGCCGGCCTCCCCACCCTGAAGATCTTTGGCCGAGCCAAGGCCCAGGTCGATGCCGTACGCCACGTCACCGACGAATACCGGACGGCAACCATGAAGACGTTGAAGGTGGCGTTTCTGTCGTCCCTCATTCTCGAGCTGCTGGCGACGTTCTCCGTTGCCCTCGTGGCGGTGGCGGTCGGCCTCCGGCTCCTCGGAGGTCATCTGGGACTGTCCACCGCCCTCTTCGTGCTCATTCTGGCCCCCGAGGCGTACCTGCCGCTCCGGCGGCTTGGTACCAGCTATCACGCCAGTGCCGAGGGGATGGAGGCGGCCAGGACCGTCTTCGAGGTTCTGGAGCGCCCGCTGCCCGCTTCCGGCTGCATCGCCGCGGTCCCCGATCCCTCGCTGGTGGACCTGGTCGTCCACCGGCTCGAGGTCTGCTACCCGGGTCGACCGCTGCCGGCACTTCACGGCCTTTCCTTCACCGTGCAGCCGGGCGAAGTGGTGGCCATCACCGGACCCAGCGGATGCGGCAAGTCGACGCTCCTGCACGTGCTGCTCGGACTGGCACCCCTATGGAGCGGTTCCGTCCACGTGGGAGGCACCAGCCTGAGGGACCTCGATCCCGACGCCTGGCGCGCCCGGCTGGCCTGGGTGCCGCAACGACCGCACCTTTTCGCCCGCACCATCGCCGACAACGTCCGACTGGGGCGACTCGATGCAAGCGAGTCCGACGTGCGTCGGGCCATCGCCGAGGCCGGTCTCGACGAGGTCGTGGGCCGTCTGCCACTCGGGACGGACACCGTGCTGGGGACTGAAGGCGCGGGGCTGTCGGCCGGCGAGCGACAACGGATGGCCCTGGCGCGGGCGTTCCTGCGGGATGCCCCGATGCTGTTGCTCGACGAGCCCACGGCCAACCTCGACGGGCGCACTGAGGACCAGGTGCTGGACGCGGTGCGGCGGCTGATGGCAGGTCGGACGGCGCTCATCGTGGCCCACCGGCCGTCGCTGCTGGCCATCGCCGACCGGGTCATCCAACTGTCGCCGGCACTCGTCGAGTCGGCCCTCCGGTGAGCGCCGACGTACCCGTGTCCTCGGACGCGGCGCGCGCCCCGCTCGGGCGCACGCTGTGCCTGGCCCGCCCGGTCACGGGGCGCCTGGTCCTCGGCACCCTTCTCGGGGCGGGCGCCATTCTGGCCGACATCGGGTTGATGGGAACCGCGGCCTGGCTGATCTCGAGGGCCGCGCAGCATCCCAATGAAGCGTCGCTGGCGGTCGCCATCGTGGCCGTCCAGTTCTTCGGGCTGTCCCGCGGGCTCTTCCGGTACGGGGAGCGGCTGGTCGGTCACGATGCCGCCCTGCATCTGCTCGCCGAACTGCGGGTCCGGGCCTACGTCCGACTCGAACGCCTGGCTCCGGTCGGGCTACCGGCGTTCCGACGAGGCGACCTGCTGGCCCGGATCGTCCAGGATGTCGACTCGCTACAGGACCTGGTGATACGGGCCGTCCCGCCCTTCGGCATGGCCGTGGTGGTGGGGGTGCTGACGGTCGCCACCATGGCGTGGATGCTGCCGGCAGCCGGCCTGATCCTGGCGCTCGCCCTCCTGCTGTCGGTCACCGTGGTCCCCTGGTTGACCGGGCGTCTCGCTCGCCGCCGGGAATCGTCGTTCGCCGAGGTCCGGGGTGACCTGGTGGCAGCGATGGTCGACCTCACCGAGGGGGCCGCCGAGCTGGTGGCGTTCGGTGCGGCGCGGGCCCAGGTGGAGACCGTCCGGAGGGCTGACGCCGAACTGACCGCCATCGCCGCGTCCTCAGCGGGAACTGCCGGCATCGGCCTGGCCCTGACCACCGCGCTCGCCGGCCTGGCCAGCTGCGGATGCCTGACGGTGGGCATCGCCGCCGTTGTCGCCGGACACCTGGGTGCGACCGAACTTGCCGTCATCACCCTGGTGCCCTTGGCCGCTTTCGAGCTGGTCGTGGGTCTGCCCACGGCCACCCAGGCCCTCGAGCGGGTCCGGCAGGCGGCGAGCAGATTCTTCGAGGTCACCGACGCGCCGGAGCCGGTGCCCGAGCCCGACGTCACCCTGCCGCAGCCGGTCGCCCCCTTCAACCTCGACGTACGGTCGGTGTGGGCGGCGTATCCGACGGCGGGCACCCCCGCACTGCGAGACGTGGACCTGTCTCTTCGGCCGGGCCGTCGCGTGGCCGTGGTGGGGCCCAGCGGCGCGGGCAAATCGACGCTGGCCGCCGTGATGCTGCGATTCGTGCCCGTCCACTCCGGTTCAGTCGCCTTGAACGGGACTCCCGTGGAATGTCTGTCCAGTGAGGGAGTCCGCAACGTGGTCGGCCTGGTGGGCCAGGACGCCTACATCTTCGGCGGCACCATCGCGGAGAACCTCGCCGTGGGCCGACGTGAGGCGTCCGAGCGGGAGATGTACGAGGTGCTCGACCGGGTCGGCCTCACCGGGTGGTTGACCGAACTCCCTCGCGGTCTTCGCACACAGGTCGGCCGGTCGGGTGCGCATCTGTCCGGCGGTCAGCGCCAGCGGGTCGCCGTGGCGCGGGCCCTGCTGGCCGACTTCCCGATCCTCGTCTTGGACGAGCCAGGCGAACACCTCGACCTTGCCGGTGCAGATGCCCTGACCGCCGACCTTCTCAGGGCAACCGCCGGGCGCTCTGTGATGCTCATCACGCATCGGTTGGCCGGCCTCGAGGCGGTCGACGAGGTCCTGGTCATGGAGGCGGGCACCGTCATTGAGCGCGGCCACCACAACGCTCTTCTGGATCGGGGCGGCCGCTACGCCGATCTGTGGTTGGAGGAGATGATGACCGAGCGCACCGCCTCGGCCGCCCACCTCTACCCGCGACCCGACACGGACCACCCGATGGCAGCCACCTTCCGTGGTTCCCCCGACGACGGGAGTCGCACACCATGAGCACCGACCTTGCCCGATGGCAGTTCGCCACCACCTCCATCTACCACTTCCTCTTCGTGCCGGTCACCATCGGGTTGGCCTTCCTGGTGGCTCTGCTCCAGACCAGTTGGTACAAGAACGACAACCCGACCTTCAAGCGCCTCACCAAGTTCTTCGGGACTCTGCTGCTCATCAACGTGGCCGTCGGCGTGGTGACCGGTCTCGTGCAGGAGTTCGAATTCGGCATGAACTGGTCGAACTACTCCCGCTTCGTGGGCAACATCTTCGGGGGGCCCCTGGCCATGGAGGGGTTGGCGGCCTTCTTCTTGGAGTCCACCTTCTTGGGCATCTGGATCTTCGGGTGGGACCGCCTCTCGAAGAAGCTGCACCTGACCTGCATCTGGCTTGTGGCGGGAGCCAGCATGCTGTCGGCCCTGTTCATCATGGCGGCCAACTCGTGGATGCAGCACCCGGTCGGCTACGTGATGAACTCCCAGCACCAGCCGGTGCTCACCGACGTCTGGGCCCTGTTCACCAACCCGGTGTTCCTGTGGGCCTACCCGCACGTGATCCTGGCCTCGCTGGTGACCGGGGCCATCGTCATGCTGGCCTTCTCCGCCTGGCATCTCAAGCGCAACAACTCGGTCGCCGCCTTCCGCCGTACCGCCATCATCTCGGTGGCCGTCCTCGCCCCGGCCATCTTCCTCAACATGTTCATCGGGAGCGAGCTCGGGGTGGTCGAGGGCAAGTACCAGCCGATGAAGATAGCCGCCGCCGAGGCCCTGTGGACGACCTGCGACTCGCACTGCCCGTTTTCGGTCTTCCAGATCGGGGGCGGGAACAACGACCAAACCCCCACCCAGATCTGGGAGGTCCCCGATCTGCTCTCGATCCTCGCCACCAATCACCCCGACGGCGAGGTCCAGGGCATCAACAACCTTCAGGCGCAGTACGTCAAGGAGTACGGACCGGGCAACTACATCCCCAATGTCTTCATCCAGTACTGGGGGATGCGGGTCATGGCCTATCTGGCGGCGCTCATCGCCCTGTTCGCCCTGTGGGGACTGTGGCTCATCCGCCGAAAAACTCTGACGAAGGCCAAGTGGTTCCTCCTGATCGCTCCGTGGTTCGCCATCGCGCCATTCCTCATGAACACGGCCGGCTGGCTGCTCACCGAGAGTGGCCGTCAGCCCTGGATCGTCCAGGGCCTGATGAAAACGTCCCAGGCGGCGTCACCCTCGGTGACGTCCACCGACATCTGGATCAGCCTGACCGTCTTCGTGCTCTTGTATGCCGCTCTCGGGGTGGCCGACGTCTACCTGATGATTCACTACGGACGCCAGGAGTTGGAGCCGAGCGGTGAGGACGGCGGCGGCGGCGATGGTGACTCCGATCCCTCCCGACCCGACTCCTCGGACGACTCCGACGACGACCGGGTCCCGGCCCTCATCTACTAGGAGACGACAATGGTCTATCTCAACAACATCTGGTTCATCATCATCGCCGTTTTCTGGGTGGGGTACTTCGTGCTCGAGGGGTTCGACTTCGGGGTGGGCATGCTGCACTCGTTCGTCGGGCATGACGATGTCGAGCGCCGAGTGGTCGTCAACTCCATCGGGCCCATCTGGGACGGCAACGAGGTGTGGCTGATCGTGGCGGCAGCGGCCATCTTCGCTGCCTTCCCCTCCTGGTACGCCACCATGTTCTCCACCTTCTACCTGGCCCTGCTGCTGGTCCTTGTCGCTCTTATCGTGCGCGGGGTCTCCTTCGAGTACCACCGCAAGATCGACAACCCGCGTTGGCGTTCGACCTGGAAGTGGTCGCTCACCATCGGGAGCGCGCTCATCCCCTTCCTGCTAGGGACTGCCCTGGGCGATCTCCTCCACGGCCTGCCCATCGACTCGTCCCACAACTACACCGGCTCCTTCTGGGGACTGCTGGTCCCCTTCGGCCTGTACACCGGCCTCACCTTGACGGTGCTGTCACTCTTCTTGGGGTCAGCGTACCTGTGCCTCAAGACCGGGGGCGAGCTCCACGACCGGGTGGCCAAACTGTCCGGTCGGCTCGGTTGGCTGGCTGCGTTGATCACCTTCGGCTGGCTGACCTGGATCCATGTCGGCCTCGGCGTCGGGTTCGTTCCCAATCCCCTCGAGGCCCTGGCGCTGGCCGCAGTGGTCGGCGCGGCATTGCTGGCGGAGTCTCACTCCGAAGGCTGGGCGTTCGCCGCTGCGGCGACGGCCATCGGAAGCGTGGTCGGCTCGATCTTCTTCGAGCTCTTCCCGCGGGTGATGGTATCCAGCACCAATACGGCCTACAACCTCACTGTGTCCAACTCGGCCAGCCCCAGCTATACGCTCAAGGTCCTGTCCGTCATAGCGATCATCTTCTTCCCGCTGGTTCTCCTCTATCAGGGTTGGAGCCTCTACACCTTCCGCAAGCGCATCATTTCAGGGCCGGCCACGGCGAGTACACCGGCCCCAGATCCGGCCGGTCCACCCGATTCAACCGATTCAACCGGAGCACCATTGGCATCGGTGGAGGATGGGTAACTGATCAACCTTTGGACACTGTGAGCGACGTGACGACCTCTGCCGAGCCCGTAGTTCACCACCCCTGGACCAGCGTGGCGGCATGGGTCAGGGTCAGAGACCCCGAGCTCTTGGCGGTCAAGCGCTCGGCCAGGGCTGCGGTCGTCATGCCCTCGGTCTTTGCCTTCGCACAACTGGTGTTCTCCAATCCACAAACAAGTCTCTTCGGCGCCTTTGGGTCGTTTGCCCTGTTGCTCCTCGTGGACTTCCCGGGTCGACCTCCCACGCGACTCGTTTCGTACCTGACTCTGTTCGTGGTTGGTGGCGGCCTGATCTGCCTCGGCACGGTCGCTTCGATGCACAAGGTGGCGTCGGTGGTGGCGATGGCCGTGGTGGGATTCGCCGTCCTTTTCGCCGGGATTATCGCACCGCAGGTTGCCACTGCAACCACCGCGGCGCTGTTGACCTTCGTACTGCCGGTGGCGGTGGCCCAGCCGGACTCGGCGATCGGGTCTCGACTGCTCGGTTGGGCGCTTGCCGGTGCCGTCTCCATCCCGGCGTGCATGTTGGTGTGGCCCACACCTTGGCACGACAACCTTCGCCGCCGCCTCTCGGCGGCCGTGTCGGCCGTTGGCCGACTGGCAGAGACGCTGGCAGAGGGAACGTGCGATCCCGTCGCCGAAGGAGCAGTGAAGTCGGAGCTGTCGTTACTGCGTGAACACTTCCGCAGAACCCCCTACCCGCCCACCGGCGCCGTGTCGGGTGCGGCTGCCCTGGCCAAACTGGTGGGGAGGGTGGAGTGGGCCGCCGGGAATGCCGCCCTCATCAGCCATCGAACCGTGGGACCGTCGGACGCCCGGGAGCTGATTGAGGCGGTCGGCGAGACCCTTCGGCACAGCGCCGCACTGATCTGTGACGGTGCGGCACATCCGGTCGATGATCCGACGGTGGTCAAAGAGGTCCGGGAGTCGACCCGGCACCTGGAACGGTTGATTGAGGCCGAGCTCACGTTGGACGTGTCGGCGCTGATCGAGATGGAATCCGGCAGCGGCGGTGTGGAAGGTGAAGCGAGAACGGATACGACGGCCCGAGGTCGGGGCACCAGCATCGCATCGTCGCTGGATCCAAGTTTCCAAGCACGGGCGTTAGGTATCGCCACGGAGATGGTGGCCGATGCCTCACTCGAGGCGGCCGGGGCTCAGGCCGCCGGCGATCGCCGGCTGGGGGGGATCGACGAAGTGAGGCAGCGACTGTTCGTGAGTCGTATCCTGTCGCATCTTTCCTTTCGCTCCGTATGGTTCCGCAATGCCGTGCGCGGAGCGGCGGCGCTGGCGCTCGCGGTTGGCGTCGTCGAGGTGACCAACGTCCAGCATGGCTTTTGGGTGGTGCTCGGCACGATGTCAGTGCTGCGGTCCAACGCTCTGGGCACGGGCGCCACCGCCCTACGGGCCGTTGGAGGGACAGCGGTTGGTTTCGTCGCGGGCTCGGCCATCATGATCGGTGTCGCGGATCACACCGTGTTGTTGTGGGTGCTGCTCCCATTTGCCGTGCTGGTCTCGGGTGTGGCCCCGTCCATGATCTCGTTCGCGGCCGGACAAGCCGGCTTCACCTTGGTGGTGGTGATCTTGTTCAATATCATCCAGCCTCTCGGTTGGAAGGTCGGCTTGACGCGAATTGAAGACGTGGCCATCGGCTGCGCCGTAAGCGTCGTGGTTGGAGTGTTGTTCTGGCCTCGGGGTGCAACGGCCACGCTCGGTCGGGCTCTCTCCCAGGCGTTCGTCGCGAGTTCGGGATATTTGTCGGATGCGGTGGATCGCCTGACTGTCACCACGAACGTTGTGGACACGCGACCCGGCCAGAAGGCGTCACACGGTGCATACCTGCTCCTCGATGACGCATTCCGTCAGTATCTCGCGGAGGGTGGGGCAAAGGTGGTGTCGGTCGAAACGGTGGCCAGGCTCTTCACCGGGTCGAACCGCCTTCGGTTGGCGGCGTACACGTTGTCCACGCTGCCCGTTCCCCGTCTGGAGCCCAACCAGCCCGAACTCGAGACCGTTGCTATCGCCGGGGCGGTCCTGCGTGAGTCGTACGCAAATAGCCACCGCTGGTACGAGGAGTTTGCCGAGCTCCTGGCCGACCCCCGCCGTTCCTTGGGCCCGCCGCCGAATCATGATCAAAGACTGCACGACGTGTTGCGAGCGGCGTTTCAGGACAGCCGTGCCCAGCGTCGAGACGATCGGTTGCGCGCAACGCTGCAGATGCTCTGGGCCGATGAGTTGCTCGAGACGCAGAGCCAGGTACAAGCCGACTTGGCCGCCTCGGCGGATCTCTTCGCCCGGCGAAGGCACAAGGCCCTCTTGATCTGAGCGTGCTCCCCCGAACGCGTGGACGTCGCACATCTTCCCGACCGGATACTGTGGGCGCGGACAATGGAGGCGAGATGGCCGATGGCGGTGCGATCCGCAGTGGAGAGGTCGAGGTCGGCCTCGTCGTCAGCGACCTGCAGGCGTCGCTCTCGTTCTACGGCGAGCTGCTCGGCCTCGAGTATGTCGGCGAGGTCGCCCTTCCGGGCATGGTACAGAAGCGGTTCCTGCGCGGCGATGCGGTGGTCAAGCTCATCTACTTCGACGAGCAGCCGGACGTGACGATCCCACCCGGCCGACCGGATCCCGGGCAGTTGGGCCTGCGGTACCTCTCGGTCAAGGTTCCCGACGTGGTCCAGACGGTCGAACAGTGGGTCGGTCGAGGCGGCACCGTGGCGGTGCCGCTCTTCGAATGGGAGCCGGGGGTGCACATCGCAGTCATTGAGGACCCCGACGGAATATGGGTCGAGCTCGGTCCGCAAGGAAAACCTTCCCGGACCGCCGGTAGCGCCCGGTGAGCTAGCGGCAGGGCAGGGCTGCACCGGGATGGCCGCAGTGAAAGGATGGGCCCCATGAAAGGTCAGAAGGTTCTCTTCGTCGGCGGACAGGGACCGGTGAGTGCGCCGGCGGCCCGCACGTTGGCCGCGGACAACGATGTCTCCGTCATGGCCCGTTTCTCCAACCCCGAGTCACGTGCCACGCTCGAGGCACAGGGCATGACCTGCATCGTGCACGACCTGCTCGATCCGTTCGACGATCTCCCTGATGATTTTGACTACGTGTATCACACGGCGCTGCCGATGTACGCCGTCAACGAGCCGCTCGGTCGATGGCCCGATTCCTACGACAAGTACGCCGATGCCACGGGCCGGCTGATGGCGCATCTGCGGCCGTCGAAAGGGTTTCTGTTCGGGTCGACGATCTCCTTGTACGACCCACCGGCACACCCATGGAGGGAGGAGCTCAAGGCGCCTGGCGACACGCCCGTGCCGGAGCACCACAGCTACGGGATCCACACCCACAATGCCTACGCGTTCACCAAGGCATGCAACGAGGCCGTGGTCAGCTACGTTTCGAGAGGACTGAACATCCCCTCGACGATCATCCGGATCGGCAGCGCCTCCGGGCCCGATGGGGGGCCGATGCGCTGGCGGCTTGACGAGATCGTGCAGGGAAAGCCGATCAAGGTGCATCCGGACAGCCCGACCTACATGCGGCCGATCTTCGAGCCCGACGCCGCCAAGCTGGGGATCGCGGCGCTCGAGGCCGGTCGGGTGCCGCCGCTCGTCGTGAACTGGTGTGGCGATGACGTCGTCAGTGTCCAGGAGTACTGCGACTTCGTGGGCGAACTGATCGGCAAGAAACCGATCTTCGAGTACACCACCGAGGCGTACGTGTCGCTCGTTCCCGACATCACCCTGCGTCAAGAGGTCCTGGGCACCGCCGACGTACACTGGCGGGACGGCTGTCGCTCCCTGGTGGAGGCCTGCTACCCCGAGCTGCTCGTATGAATTACCGCATAATTAATTGAAGGGAGCGAGCATGCCCCGGGCTCGAGCCCGGATGGCACGGGCGGCCTCGGTGGACGTACCGGGGCTATCGGCCAGTTCTTCGAGGAGGGTGAGCGCGTCGTCGT
>Ga0302326_10005564_pt1 | contig 28729 bp, 15 predicted proteins | sample Palsa_T0_3_FD_202264 | JGI IMG/M metagenome (GOLD analysis project Ga0302326, IMG submission 202264) | Peat permafrost microbial communities from Stordalen Mire near Abisko, Sweden - Palsa_T0_3 | ecosystem: Environmental > Terrestrial > Soil > Palsa > Peat permafrost | place: Sweden: Abisko... | reverse complement strand
CAGCCGAAACGAAGCCCGCGACCAGAACAGCGACCGCCCGCCAAACAACCGCACCCGCACCCAGTTATAGGGATTTTGGGGGGCGTAGGTGTAGGGGACTTCCTTCTCATCGACCCAGGTGTTGGTGTCAAACTCATCGGCCTGAAACACATGCGGTATCTGCCCCGGCGGCTTGAATCCCCGAAACGGCAACGAATAGGCCGGCCTCACCTCCGTGTCGCGGTGAATGTCCGCTACTGGCCCTGCATTCAACATCAGGCACGAGATTCCCTTCTCGGTAAGGACCTTCGCCGCCATCCCGCCCGAGTGGCCTGAACCGATAATCAGCACATCGACTTTTTCGTCAGCCATCGCCCCTCATCAGCTAATTCTCCTCACGGCCGTATCAGGAAGGCCGTCGCCCCGGCGTCACACACTGGCTTGCGTTTCGACGAAGATCGGGATCGACCGGATACCAATACAGATCGGTGTTCGGCGCCTCTTTCCCCGCGACCCGCGCCGCGTCGCTCCAAGCCTGCGAGTTCACCGTCGCCGCCCGAATATCGCTGTGCGCAATATTGATGAAATCGGCGTACGGCTCGGTCGGCGGATGGTCCGACATCCACGTCCGCAACCATGGCCGCAGCAATTGGTCCGCCTGCTCGGCATTCACCGCCGCAAACGAAACGCCAAAATGCTCGGCGGCTTCCGTGTCCAGCCGATCCAGACCGGTCTGGTACATCTTCTGCCGGTCCGCTGGAGAAACCCCAATCAGAAAATCCAGAAACTCCGCCGTTCCCGCCTCGGCCGCTCCCGGATGGCCCTGATACGGCGGCATAAAAATCTCGCTCAACCGCCGCAACGCCGCCAACTGCCGGTCGCTGAAAAAATGAGCATTGGTCTCTGCCACCGTATCCGGAGACAGCGGCGACAGCGGCAACGGCTTCATCTGCATCAGCCCCTCCATCCACGGCACCGGCGCGGGCGCAACCGCCGGCAACGCAGTGGATACCGGCGCAACGGGCGGCGCCTGCGCTGGCGGTGCCTGTTGTCCCAGCACTGTCCTAGCGGATACCGAAGCCGACGCCGCCATCATCGCTTTCACAAAATCTCGCCGTTTCATCGCGGTGCAGTCCTCCTCTGAATATCACCCATTACAGGATTAAATCGCTTTTCCCTTCGCTCGGGCGCACACATTGAGCCAACCCAAAAAGGTAAAGCCTCCAGTCCGCGCTTGCAAGGCCCCGGCTTGCAAATAAATCTTTGCGCTCGCGAAAGCGAAGAACCTCATCCGGCAAGGACGATCAACCGCCCCGTCGCGCTCGCCAAAGCGCCCCTTGCACCGGCTCGGCAACCGCATCCAATATCGTCACCCCGGGATAAGCCAGCCGCAATCGCTCCTCGACAGCCCGTCGCTCCACCGCGACCTTCTCCAGAATGCTCCCCGCAAGCGCAATCGGCGGCAAGACAAAATCTCCTTGCGCAGAGCCATCGCTGCCGGCCAGCTCCGCCCCGCGAATTCGCTCCATCACCAGACTTGCCAGCAAGGTCAGCTCCTCCGCTCCATGGCGAATCACTTCCAGCGCGACCTCGTCTCCCCCTGCCGCGCAGCCGGCCACCAGCGGCGCCAATTGCGAAAAATCCGGCGCGGGATTCGTATTCGCAAACTGCACCAGTTCGCCAATCGACCCAAGTTGCCAATGTCTTTGCATTACCTCCAGCAAAATAGTCGGTCGCTCTTCATCGATCGCCCGAAAGGCGCGCCGCAGTCCTTCGACCCCCAGAAAATGCCCTGACCCCTCATCGGACAGCGCCGGTCCCCATCCTCCAGCGGTCACAATCTTGCCGTCGGCATCGCGGCCAACAATCTGTGATCCGGTGCCCGCGAGAATCAAAATCCCGCGTTTAGCGAAGAAGGCCGCGTCGTGAGCGACCTCGACGTCGCCGACTAACAAGAGCTCGCCGCCAACCAGCGCCCCGAACTGCTCGCTGATCCACTCCACCATCAGCGGCACGGCCACCCCTGGCGTTCCCACACAGCAGCGATCGACCTCGATCATCGACACGCCGGTAATCGCGGTCAGTTCGTCAAGTGCATTCCGAAGATTCAGCGCAGCGGTTTCGTGGTCGAGCCGCAGCCGCTTAATGCTGCCGCTGCGCACGCGTCCCAGCTCCCGCTGATCATCACCAAGCAGGAATTCGGTCTTCGTCCCGCCCCCATCCACACCCAGAAAATACGCCATCGCCGCCCTTTTCAGGCCTCCATCATCCAGCGGGGATGAGAGATGGATTGCCGAATACGGAAGTCTATCTCACTCCAACCGAACCGGCACGGTGTCTTCTTGGCCGCGCTTATGCCACAATCGAAAGCAACTGATTATGTCCGAGATTGAAACGCCTGAAATCCAAATAGCGGCGGAACCTGCCGCCATCGAAGCCGACCCCGCCGAGGCCGCGCCGTCTACTGCTGGAATCGCCGCCCCGGAAACGGTCCTGCCCGAGCCACCTGCCGTCGAGGCAGCAGTCGCGCATGATCTGCCATCGGTCGAAGCCGACGCCGAGATAGCGCCGGTCGAGCACCCGGCTGAACCTGTCAAAGGCGAAGAGGCGGGTGCCGAAGAGCCGCATACCGAAGCGATCCCGGACGCCCCACTTCTCCAAACAACGACTGAGGAACCCGCCGCAGCTGAACCATCCGCTCAGGAACCGGCAGAATCCTTCGGCGACATCTTCTCGCAATACGAGAAGACCCAAGCCCGCAAGCCCGAAGACGGCAACCAGCAGATTGAAGGCACCGTCGTCGCCCTGGCCGGCGAATCGGCCCTCTTCGATGTCGGTTTCAAGACCGAGGGTATTCTGCCCATCGCCGCCTTCGCCGGCAAAGGCGTTGCCGTTGGCGACAAATTCCAAGTCTCCATCAAAAACCGCGACGCCGAAGGCTACTACGAGCTCTCGTTGCTCAAAGTCTCCCAGCCAAAAGACTGGACCCTGCTCGAAAAAGCATTCGCCGAGAAGCAAGCTGTCCTCGGCACTGTCTCCGGCATGGTGAAGGGCGGCCTCACCGTCGATATTGGCGTCCGCGCTTTCATGCCCGCCTCGCGCAGTGGCGCACGCGACGCCTCCGATTTGGCCAAGCTCCTCGGCCAGCAACTTCGCGTCCGCATCATCAAGCTCAACGTTGCCGAAGAAGACGTCGTCGTCGATCGCCGCATCCTGGCGGAAGAAGAGGAGCGCGCCAACAAAGAGCGCCTCTACGCCGAGGTGAAAGAGGGGGACATCGTCCACGGCCGCGTCCGCTCGATCGCCGAGTACGGTGCGTTCCTCGATCTTGGCGGAGTCGATGGTCTGCTCCACGTCAGCGATCTCGCCTGGAGCCGCGTCGCCAACCCAGCCGACGTGCTCTCGCTCGGTCAGCAAATTGAAGTCAAGGTCCTTAAGATCGATGTTGCCAAGCAGCGCATATCGCTCGGCCTGAAACAACTGCAACCGCAGCCCTGGGATTCCGTTTCAGAAAAGTACAGAGTCGGGGACCGCGTTCACGGCACCGTCGCCCGCCTCGCCGACTTCGGCGCATTCGTCGAACTCGAGCCCGGCATCGAAGGCCTGGTCCACATCTCGGAAATGTCCTGGGCGAAAAAAGTGCATAAGCCGGGAGATATTTTCAAGCAGGGGGAAAGCATCGAGGCTGTCATTCTCGGCATCAAGCTCGAAGAGCGCCGCATCTCGCTCGGATTCAAGCAGCTCCTCACCGACCCATGGGCCGAGGCCGCGCAGAAGTTTGCTTCCGGTTCGATCGTCGAAGGACCCATCACCAGCTTCACGAAATTCGGCGCGTTCGTGCAAATTGCCGACGGCGTCGAAGGCATGGTGCACATCAGCGAGATCACCGCGGAGAAACGCATCAATCATCCATCGGACGTGCTCAAGATCGGCGAAGTCGTCAAAGCTCAAATTCTCGAAATCGACAAAGATAAGCGCCAACTCAAGCTCAGCATCAAGCAGCTGACTCCGGTAAGCGTCGACGAATATTTCGCCGAACACAAAGTTGGGGACCAGGTGACTGGCCGAGTGATCGACGTTGCCAAAGGCCACGCCCGCGTGGAACTCGGCGAAGGCATCCTCGCCACTTGCCCGTTGCAGAAACAGGGGGAGCCCGAACAATCCGCACCGGCGGATACCAAGGTGGATTTGTCCGCGCTCAGTTCGATGCTCAAGGCCAAATGGAAGGGTGGGCCAGCTGCACCCAAGGCAGCCCCGGAACAAGTTCGACCTGGCCAGGTTCGTGCCTTCCGCATCGCGAAGATCGATGCCGCGACCAAGACCGTTCAACTTGCTTTAACGTAAGGTGTCCGAATTCAAGCGTCTTCGGGCATCCGATCTTCGTCTAAGTCATCTTATGGGTGCAAAAGCCCAATTATCGCAGAAGTACAGTTGGTGTAACGTACGGCAGATTGGCGATGTTTTCTTGAGGAAAAAGCCAGCCTGGCCGGAATGCTTCACCTTACAGTAACTGTCCTTCTGCTCTAGCTGGATGAGTCTCTTTATACGATGCCTGAAGAAAACGTGAATCGCGAAAGTCCCAGCCCTCCGCCCTTCGGTGCCCCGCCGGCTAACCCATCGGCCACACAGACCTATTACCCGGAACACCCCAAACCTCGCCGCAAACGCGGCCAGGTGATCGCCTGGGTGCTGGTCCTGCTGCTGTTTGGTGTGGCCTTCTATCTAGTCCTTCATCACAAGGAGAACGCTGCGACCGCGGGCGCCGGACGCCGAGCCGGATTCGGCCCGGTCACCATCACCGCCGCCACGGCGCAAAAGGGCAATATCGGCATCTATCTCGAAGCCATCGGAACGGTGACTCCGGTGTACACCGCCTCGCTGGTTGCGCAAGCCAGCGGCGTCGTGACCGCCGTCCATTATCGCGAAGGTCAGTTGGTGCACAAGGGCGAACCGCTGATCGACATCGATCCCCGCATCTATCAGGCACAGGTCGCGACCGCTCAGGGCACCCTTGAGAAAGACACCAACGTCCTCGCCCAGGCCACCATGGACCTACAGCGCTACCGCGACGCCTGGGCGCGCAACGCCATCCCCAAGCAGACGCTCGACGATCAGGAGAAGATCGTCCTTCAGGACGAAGGCACGGTCAAGGCCGACCAGGGAACGCTCGATTACGACAAAGTCCAGTTGAGCTATTGCCACATCGTTGCGCCGATTTCCGGGCGAGTCGGCCTCCGCCTTCTCGATCCCGGAAACGTCGTTCAGTCCAGCGGCGGCACAACCCTGGTCGTCATTACCCAAGTTGATCCTATCACCGTCATCTTCACCATCCCCGAAGACAACCTCGACCAGGTCGAGGCCCAGATGCGGACAAAGAAAACGTTGCCCGTAGACGCTCTCGACCGCTCCCAGAAGACCAAGATCGCCTCTGGCAAGCTCTTCACCATCGACAACCAAATCGATACCACCACCGGAACGGTCAAGCTTCGCGCCTCTTTCGATAACAAGAAAGGAGGCCTCTTCCCCAACCAGTTCGTCAACACCAAGCTTCTCGTGAACACCCTTGACGGAGTGATCCTGGTACCGAGCAACGCCATCCAGCACAACGGCGAGGTTGCCTTCGTCTATGCCATCGAAAATGGCACGGCCAAAGTCCAAAACGTAAAGACCGGAGTTTCCGACTCGGGAATGACGGCCGTTACCGGCATCGAGCCCGCCACCCAGGTGGCGACCAGCAGTTTTGAGAAGCTCCAGAATGGAGCCAAGACCACCATCTCCAAAACGCCCGTACCGGCGAACGCCACCGAGAGCAATACTCCGTGAGTCCGTCCCGCCCATTTATCCTGCGGCCGGTCGCCACCTCGCTGCTGATGGCGGCCATCATGCTCGTAGGCATCGTCGCCTATACGCAGCTGCCGGTTTCCGCCCTGCCGCAGGTCGATTATCCGACGATTCAGGTACTCACCTTCTACCCAGGCGCCAACCCCAATGTCATGGCGACCACGGTGACCGCTCCGCTCGAGCGCCAATTTGGCCAGTTGCAGGGGCTGAGCCAGATGACCTCTACCAGTTCTGGCGGGACGTCGGTCATTGTGCTGCAATTCTCACTCGCTCTGAACATCGATGTTGCGGAAGAAGAAGTGCAGTCGGCCATCAACGCCGCCCAGAGCTACCTTCCTTCGAACCTGCCTACGCCGCCGGTCTATAGCAAGACCAACCCGGCCGACGCGCCGGTACTGACGCTGGCCATCACTTCGAACTCGATGCCGCTGTCGAAGGTCGAAGACCTCATCGACACTAGACTTGCACCGAAGATATCCCAACTCAACGGTGTCGGGCTTGTCAGCATCAGTGGCGGCCAGAAACCAGCCGTCCGCATCCAGGCGAACCCCGTCGCCCTCTCCTCTTACGGCCTTGGCCTTGAAGATCTCCGCACCGCACTTACCCAGGCCAGCGTCAACGCCGCCAAGGGCAACTTCGACGGGCCGCATCAGGATTACCAGATCAACGCCAACGATCAGCTGGTCACCAGCGCCGATTACCGTGACCTCGTCATCGCATTTCGGAATAACGCGCCGGTCATGCTGAAAGACGTCGCCGCTATCACCGACGGTGTCGAAAACAACAACCTCGCTGCGTGGGAAAACGATACCCCCGCCGTCATTCTCAACATCCAGCGGCAACCCGGCGCGAACACCATCGCCGTCGTCAGATCCATCAAGGCGCTGCTGCCGCAACTCGAGCAAACCCTGCCGGTGACCATCAAAGTCACCCAGCTCACCGATCTCACGACCTCGATTCAGGCGTCGGTTGATGACGTCGAGTTCGAACTCATGCTGACCATCGCGCTGGTCGTCATGGTGATCTTCCTCTTTCTGCGAAATCTCTACGCCACCATCATCCCCAGCGTCGCTGTTCCGCTCTCGCTCGTCGGCACCTTCGGCGCGATGTATGCCCTCGGCTATTCGCTCGACAACCTCTCGCTCATGGCGCTCACCATCTCGACCGGCTTCGTCGTCGACGACGCCATCGTCATGATCGAGAACATCGCCCGCTATCTCGAAGCCGGCGATCCGCCACTGCAGGCGGCGCTTAAAGGCGCGGAGCAGATCGGCTTCACCATCATCTCGCTCACCGTGTCGCTCATTGCGGTGCTCATCCCGTTGCTGTTCATGGGCGATGTCGTAGGGCGTCTCTTTCGCGAATTTGCGGTCACTCTCGCGGTCACTATCATCCTCTCGGCAATCGTCTCCCTCACTCTGACGCCGATGATGGCCTCACGCATTCTCCGCCATACCCCAGAGGACCAGCAGGGCCGGTTCTATCAGGCTTCCGAGCACGTCTTCGAGCGGCTGATCGCCTTCTACGGCCGCACGCTTAAAGTCGTTCTCCGCTTCCAGACGATCACCCTGCTGGTCGCCGTCGCCACGCTTGTCCTCACCGTCTTTCTTTACATCATTATCCCTAAAGGCTTCTTCCCGGTGCAGGACACGGGCGTCATCCAGGCCATCACCCAGGCACCCGAGACGATTTCCTTCGCCGCAATGGCGCAGAAGCAGCGCGAAGTCGCGCGTATCGTCCTGCAAGACCCGGCCGTCGAGAGTCTCTCGTCCTTCATTGGGGCAGATGGCACCAACACCACTCTCAACAGCGGTCGCATGTCGATCAACCTCAAGCCGCTCAACCAGCGCGACCTCGACGCCTCCGGCGTCATCCGCCGCCTGCAAAAAAGCCTGGCGGACGTTCAGGGAATCACCCTCTTCATGCAGCCGGTGCAGAACATCACCGTCGACGACCGTGTCAGCCGCACCCAATATCAATTCACGCTCGAAGACCCCGACCAGAACGAGCTGAATCTCTGGACCGGCCGCTTCGTCGACAAGCTGAAAAATCTCTCCGAAGTCACCGACGTCGCCACCGACCAGCAGACCGGCGGACTCGCCACCTCGCTCATCATCGATCGCGTGACCGCGTCGCGCCTGGGCATCGCGCCCGCCACCATCGACCAGACCCTCTATGACGCCTATGGCCAGCGCCAGATCAACACGATGTACACGCAGTTGAACCAGTACCATGTCATCCTCGAGGCCGAACCGCACTTCCAGCTCAGGCCCGATCAACTGAACCAGATGTACATTCAGGCGAATGCATCTTCGGGAGCCAGTGGCGCCGGCGCATCGTCGTCTTTCGCCTCCTCGGGATCATCGTCGGCCGGCTCAAATGCAACGACTACCGCCCTGGCCTATACCGCATCTTCGGGAGTTCTGACAGCTCCCGCAACCGCTCTCACCGCCGGCATCGGCACCACCTCGACCAGCAACACCCCGAGCAGTGGAACGACCGGCAGCGGCAATACCACGACCAGTTCCACCTATAACAACGCCGTCCCGCTCAGCGCCTTCACCCACTTCGAGAACACCACGCAGCCCCTCGCGATCACTCATCAGGGGCAATTTCCCGCAGTAACCGTCTCCTTCAACCTCGCGCCTGACGGGGCCCTCGGCAACGCCATCTCGCAGATCGAAAAAGTCCAGAAAGACCTGAACATGCCGGCCAGCCTGCAGGCAGACTTTCAGGGCACCGCGGCGTCATTCCGCAATTCACTCTCGAACGAAGCACTTCTCGTCCTCGCTGCGCTCGTCACTGTCTACATCGTCCTTGGCGTACTATACGAGAGCTTCATTCATCCGGTCACGATTCTTTCTACGCTGCCCTCCGCGGGCGTCGGCGCGCTGCTTTCGCTCATGCTCTTCGGCCAGGACCTGAGCGTCGTCGCCATCATCGGCATCATCCTGCTGATCGGCATTGTGAAGAAAAACGGCATCATGATGGTCGACTTCGCCCTCGAAGCCGAGCGCGAACATGGCAAGAATGCCACCGACGCGATTTACGAGGCCTGCCTGCTGCGCTTCCGGCCGATCATGATGACCACCATGGCCGCGCTGCTCGGCGGCGTGCCGCTGGCCTTCGGCCACGGTATCGGTTCGGAACTGCGCCGTCCGCTTGGCATCGCCATGGTCGGCGGCCTGCTCCTGAGCCAGGTGCTCACGCTTTACACCACGCCGGTCATCTACATCTTCTTCGACAATCTAGGGCACCGGTTCTCCCGCCGCTCCGGCAAGCCGAAGAATAACCCGAACACCGGCCATGAACCCGAGCCGACTCCCGGACCGGGGCCGCAACCCGAGGCTGGCCGATGAATATCTCGCGGCCCTTCATCAATCGGCCGGTCGCGACCACACTGCTGACCGCCGCGATTGCCCTTGCCGGGGCCATCGCCTACACTGTGCTGCCCGTATCGCCGCTGCCGCAGGTCGATTTCCCCACCATCTCGGTCGGCGCATCGCTCCCCGGCGCGAGCGCCGACATCGTCGCGTCGTCGATCGCCACTCCGCTCGAACGCCAGTTCTCCCACATCGCCGGCGTCACCGAGATGACTTCGTCGAGTTCGCTCGGCAGCACCTCGGTGACTCTGCAGTTTGATCTGAGCCGCAATATAGACGGCGCCGCGCGCGACGTCGAGGCCGCCATCAACTCCGCGCGGACCTATCTGCCCGCCAACCTTCCCGGCAACCCCACCTATCGCAAAGTCAACCCCGCCGACTCGCCGATTATGGTGCTCGGCCTAAGTTCGTCGATCTACGAGCCCTCAAAGCTCTACGACATCGCTTCCACCGTCGTCCAGCAAAAGCTTTCGCAGATCAACGGCGTCGGCCAGGTAAGCGTCGGCGGCGGCGCATTGCCTTCGGTGCGCATCGAAGTCAACCCCAATAAGCTCTTCAGTAAGGGCTTGACGATGTCGAACGTGCAGTCGACCATCAGCCTGCAAAATGCCGACATGCCGAAGGGCCAGATTTCCGACGGCATCCACACCGCCGACATCATCGCGAACGACCAGATCTCCCACGCGGAAGAGTATCGTCCCATCATTCTCGGGTACCACAAGGGCGTCGCCGTACGCCTGGCCGACGTGGCCGATGTGGAAGACGCCACCTCCAATGTCCGCTCAGCCGGCTACCTGGACGGCAAGCCCGCAACCTTGCTCATCATCTATCGGTCGCCCGGCGCGAACATCATCGAGACCGTCGATCGCGTCAAGGCCTCGATGCCCTCCATCGAAGCATCCATACCTCGCGGCATCGACACCACCATTGCCATCGACAGAACCACGACGATTCGTGCGTCGGTGCGGGACGTCGAAGGCACGCTCGTCATTTCCATCATCCTCGTCGTCTTCGTTGTCTTCATTTTCCTGCGCAATGGCCGCGCCACCTTCATCCCAAGCATCGCCGTCCCGGTCTCGCTCATCGGCACCTTCGCGGTGATGTACCTGCTCAACTTCTCGCTCGACAATCTTTCGCTCATGGCGCTTACCATCTCCACCGGCTTCGTCGTCGACGATGCCATCGTGGTGATGGAGAACATCTCCCGGCACATCGAAGACGGCATGTCGCCGATGGCCGCGACTCTGCGGGGAGCACAGGAGATCGGTTTCACCGTCTTCTCCATCAGCATGTCGCTGATCGCCGTCTTCATCCCCATTCTCGCCATGGGCGGCATCGTCGGCCGGCTCTTCCGCGAGTTCGCCGTCACCCTGTCGACCGCCATCGTCGTCTCCATGGTGATTTCGCTCACCACCACGCCAATGATGTGCGCCTACATCCTCAAAGACCAGAAGCACGCGCAACATGGCAGACTTTATCGCGCCAGCGAAAGCGCCTTTGACTCGATGCTCTCGTTTTACAGGCGCTCCCTCGGCTGGGTCATCGAGAACCCCGGCTCGACGCTGGTCGTGTTTCTGCTCACGCTCGCGCTCAACGTCGTCCTCATCGCCAAAATCCCCAAAGGGTTCTTCCCGACACAGGACACCGGCGTCGTCTTCGGCCAGGTCCAGGGTCCGCAGGACGCCTCGTTCGCGGTCATGAACAATTCCGTTCTGCAGCTGGTTAATGTCATCAAGAACGACCCCGCGACCAACCATATCGTCGCCTTTACCGGCGGCCAGGGCGCCACCAACGGCGGCTTCATGTTCATGTCGCTGAAGCCGCTCAACGAACGCGACGTCACCGCCGAAGGCTTCCTCAACCGGGTCCGCCCCAAGATGAACCGCCTGCCCGTAGCCTCAGCGTTCCTTCAGGCCGCACAGGATATTCGCATCGGCGGACGAGGCTCGCCGGCCCTCTATCAATACACAATTCAGTCGGACACCACCCAGGACCTCGCTACGTGGGGACCGATCCTACTGAACCAGATGCGGAAACTGCCGGGATTCCAGGACGTCAACACCGACCAGCAAAATGGCGGGCTCACCGAGAACCTCACCTACGATCGCATCACTGCCGGTCGTCTCGGCATTAGCGCGCAGGCCCTGGATTCGTCTCTCTATAGCGCCTTCGGCCAGTCCCAGGTTTCGCTTATCTACACTCAGCTCAATCAGTACTACGTCGTGCTCGAAGTCGCGCCGCCCTACTGGCAAGATCCTTCCGCCCTGAACAACATCTATCTCAACACCTCGGCCAACGGAGTCATTCCTATCCGCGCCGTCGCTACGCCCTATCCTACGACCACTCCGCTGACCATTAATCACACCGGTCTGTTCCCCTCGGTCACAGTCTCCTTCAACCTCGCTCCCGGCATGTCGCTCAGCGATGCGACCCGCGAGATCGATGAGTTGAAGCAAAGGCTCGGTACCCCGAACACCGTCCGCGGCTTTTTCGCCGGCACCCTGCAGGCTTTCCAGTCCTCGCTCAGCACCGAACCGTATTTAATCCTGACTGCCGTGCTGGCGGTCTATATCGTCCTCGGCATCCTTTACGAAAGCCTCGTTCATCCCATCACGATCCTCTCCACGCTGCCTTCGGCCAGCGTCGGAGCAGTGCTCGCCCTGATGGTCTTCAAAATCGATTTGAATGTAATCTCGATCATCGGCATCATTCTGCTCATCGGCATCGTCAAAAAGAATGCGATCATGATGATCGATTTCGCCCTGGTCGCCGAGCGCGAACACGGCAAGAACACCGCCGACGCCATCTTCGAGGCATGCATGCTCCGCTTTCGCCCCATCCTGATGACCACCATGGCCGCGCTCTTTGGCGCGCTGCCTTTGGCCTTCGGCACCGGCACCGGCTCCGAGCTTCGCCGCCCCCTGGGCATCACGATCGTCGGCGGCCTCATCGTAAGCCAGATGCTGACCCTTTACACGACTCCGGTCATTTACCTGTTCCTCGATGGATTGCGCCTCCGCATTCAGGGCAAGTCCCGCGGCGAATTCCATCCGCCACCCGACCTCCAACCTACCGGAGGCGTCCCCAGCTAGAACGGAAACTGCCATGCGGAAAACTATTGCCCATCGCCGGACAACGAAATCTCTCCAACAGGGACGCTCCGCCATGCTCGCGACATTGGCCCTGGCATCCCTACTTGCGGGATGCACCGTCGGTCCCAAATACAACAAGCCCGTCGCCTTGACGACTGCGCCACCGCCGCCAGCCTATAAGGAGACCACTCCGCCCAAGCCGACGCCGGCTGAGCAGGCCACCGGAGCCGCGCCTCCCGCAAATGCCGACTACAAAGAGTGGATTCCCGCGAACCCACAGGACGCTATGCTCCGCGGAAAATGGTGGGAGATTTACAACGACCCTGAACTCAACGATCTCGAAGATAGGCTCGACATCAACAACCAGACCATCAAGGAATATTTCGAGAACCTGCTGGTCGCCCGCGCCCTGGTGCGCGAGGCCCGCGCGGAATATTACCCCACAGTCACCTTCAGCCCTGGCGGGACGCGCTCGCGGTCGTCGTCCAACCTGGGCAATAGCTCCTCGTCATTCAATTCCGGCACCACCAGCAAACTCATCACTATCCCCATCGACGTTTCCTGGGAGCCGGATCTCTTCGGCCGCATCCGCAACACTGTCCACGAAGAGCAATACGCCGCCCAACTCAGCGCCGCCGATCTTGAAAACGAGCGCCTTATCGAGCAAGCCAGCCTCGCGGAATATTTCTTCGAACTGCGCGGGCAGGACGCGCTCCAGAAAGTGCTCAACGATACCGTCAAGGCAGACCAGCATTTGCTGGAATTGACTCAAGCACTCTACGACACCGGAGTCGACGACCAGATCTCAGTCGTCCAGGCGAAATCCACACTGCAAGCCGCCCAGGCCACCGCCACCAATGTCGGCCTGCTTCGCGCCCAGTACGAACACGCCATTGCGCAGCTGATCGGGCAGGCCGCCGGCAATTTCTCTGTCCCCATCAAGCCCGCGACTCCCGCGCCGCCGCCCATCCCTGTTGGAGTTCCGTCGCAGTTGCTTGAGCGCCGCCCCGACATTGCCGCCGCCGAACGCAACATGGCCTCCGCCAACGCCGCCATTGGCGTCGCCTATTCAGCTTTTTATCCCACGCTGACTCTGTCCGCCAGCGGCGGCCTCGAAAGCTCGTCCTGGAAACATCTCTTCGACATTCCTAGCCGCGTCTGGTCGATCGGCCCCACCTTCTCCCAAACCCTCTATAGCGCCGAACTCGGCCCCGGCCTCAGCCAGTATGTCTCCACCTACAATGCCGACGTCGCCGCTTACCGGCAGACGGTTTTGACCGCTTTTCAGCAAGTCGAAGACTACCTCGTCGCCGTGCGAATCTACTCCGTCCAGGTGCAGCAGCAGCAGGAAGCAGTGCAATCCGCCAAAACCGCCTTCGACCTCGAACTAGGGCGCTACCAGACCGGGATCGATCCCTACATCGACGTTGTCACGTTGCAGAACACTTATCTCAACGAACAACAGTCAGTGGTCAGTCTCCAGGTGGAAGAAATGACCGCCTCGATCGAGCTGGTCCAGGCGCTGGGCGGAGGTTGGGACATCACCCAACTCCCAACCCCCAGGCAAGTCACGCAAGCTCCCGACAAGGCCGACACCAAGAAAATCCAGTAGTGCCTGCCGCCAAAACGCGTCTCCGTGTGCACCGAAGTACTCAATTCTGCCGTTAATTTGCACACCGCGGGCGGCTTGATGCACGTTGACGGCTGCTTTCCCGACCATCGGTTGAGTGACGATCCGGCAGTCCGCATCCATACCGTAGCCAAAGCGGAATAATCCCAGGGGCAAACAAATCAACGTCATCAGCCGATTTTCTCTTCCGGAAAAGGCCCAACTCAGCCTCGCTACGGTCGAGGGAAAGGGCCGATTGCGCTAGCGGTTCCCGGTGGGGTTTTTTGCGGACTTTGGATTGCTACCCGTCAGGCAACAGCTCTGGGGGTTCCAAGTGAGACCACTCTTTCGGCGCCTGTCCGAAGCCATGAGCCTTAGCGTTCGCAGCGCCGGACAAAGGCAATTGCCTCAGGACCGTGCGGGCGAAGGGCAACGCCCTTCACCGTTGCCTTTCCTGCGTGCGGTGACAATCTGCATCGCTCTCACTCTGTCTTGCTCGCAGATCTGGGCGGCGCTGACGATCGATGCGACCGCCTCGGGAGACGGCTCCACTGCCAGCTCGACGATCGGCACCGCCGCGTTCTCGACGGCCTCGTCCAATGAGTTGCTGCTTGCCTTCGTCTCCACCGACTATCTCTCGGGAGCGAACACGACGGTCACCGGCGTCGCCGGCGGCGGTTTGACCTGGGTGCTTGTCCTGCGCTCCAACGTGCAGTCCGGATCCTCCGAAATCTGGCGCGCTTTCGCGGCCAATCCGCTTAGCGGCCAGACGGTTACCGCAACTCTGTCCCATAGCGTGGTCGCTTCTATTACGGTCGTGAGCTTCGTCGGTGCGGACACCACCGGAACCAACGGCTCCGGGGCCATCGGCGCGGTGGCCGCGACCAACTCAAAGAAAGGCGCGCCGACCGGGAGTGTGACGACCACCCGTAACGGCTCCTGGGTCTTCGGCGTCGGCAACGACTACGACTACGCGATCGCCCGGACCGTAGGCCCCAACCAGAGCCTCATTCATCAGCTTCTTTCGACGACCGGCGACACCTACTGGGTCCAGATGCAGAATAGCCCCACGCCGCTCAGCGGCACCGTGGTCACCATCAACGACACCGCGCCCGCCGGGGACCGCTACAATCTCGCGATCGCCGAGGTGCTGCCGAGCGCGAGCGGCGCCCCAAACAGCTATACCATTTCCGGCTCTATTTCTCCGGCGGCCTCCGGCAGCGGAGCCACGGTGGCGTTGCTGCAGAACGGAACAACCGTCGCCACCGCCACCGCCGATGGCACCGGCTCGTTCAGCTTCGCCAATGAGGCGAATGGCTCCTACACCGTCGAGCCTGGCAAGACCGGCTTCACCATGTCGCCAACGACGCAGGCTGTCACCGTCAACGGAGCCAATGTAACCGGCGTTTCCTTTACCGCCACCGCGCAAACGTGGAGCGTTAGCGGTGCCGTCAGCCCCGCCGCGGCAGGAATCAAGGTCGCCCTCGCGGGGGCGGCCACGGCGACCACCTCCACCAATGCCTCGGGGAATTATTCCTTTGCCGGCCTGGCCAATGGGAGCTATACAATCACGCCCAGCCAGACGGGGCTTGCCTTCACGCCCCCGTTGCTTTCCGCAACCATCAACGGAGCGAATCTTACCGGCGAAAATTTCACCTCTCTGGCCGCCACTACCTACAGCCTGTCCGGGACCATCACCCCCGCCGCCGCCAACATCGGCGTCACCCTTGCCGGGGGCGCCAGCGCGACGACGACCACCGATCCCTCGGGGAACTATAGCTTCAGCGGTCTAAGCAACGGGGCTTACACCGTGACTCCGAACCAGACCGGCCTGGTCTTCAACCCAACTTCGCTGTCGGTCGCCATTTCGGGGGCCAATGCAACCGGCGAGAACTTCACTTCCATGACCGGTGGCACCGCCGCTCTGACGATGGACGCGAAGGTCTCCGCGGACACTTCGGCGGCCAGTGCCCAAATCGCGAGCCCGGCCTTCTCCACCGCGATCGGGCAGGAGTTGCTGCTGGCCTTCATCTCGACGGACTACCTCGGCGGGACGAACACCACGGTTACCTCCGTGACCGGAGGCGGCTTGACCTGGACGCTGGTGCGGCGGGTCAACGTCCAGTTGGGCGATGCGGAGATCTGGCGCGCCTTCGCCGCCAGCCCGCTGAACGAAGCAACGGTGACGGCGGCCTTGTCGCAAAAGGTGGTTGCCTCGATCACCGTGGTCAGCTTCGAGGGAGCGGACGCAACCGGGACCAATGGCTCAGGCGCCATCGGGGCCACTGCTGCGGCGAATGCAAGTTCCGGCGCCCCGGCCGCCACCCTCACCACCGTCCGCAATGGATCCTGGGTGCTGGGCGTCGGAAACGACTTCGATTATGCGATCCCGCGCAGCCTTCCTCCGGGGCAAAGCCTGATCCACCAGGACCTTTCGCCCACTGGAGACACGTACTGGGTGCAGATGCAGAATGCCATAACCCCGGTCGCCGGGACCGCCGTTGAGATCAATGACACCGCGCCCACGGCGGACCGCTATAACCTGGCCATCGTCGAGGTGCTGGCTGGCATCGGAGGAGTGCCGACGCCCCCCAACGTTAGCCTGATTGCCCCGGTGACGAACGCTACGGTGGCGCTCAAGACCACCGTGGCCGCTAATGCGAGCGACCCGAATTACTCGATCGCCGGCGTCCAGTTCATGCTCGATGGAGCCAACCTCGGCGTTGAGGTCACCACCGCGCCCTACTCCTTCACCTGGGACACAACGACGGCGACCGCCGGCCAGCATACTCTTTCCGCCATCGCTTACAACTCCGCCGGCCTCAGCGCGACCTCCAACCAAGTCACCGTTACGGTGGACAACTCGGGCAATCCCGCGCTGATCGGCACTTGGTCTTCTCCAGTAGCCACGCCCGCCGTGGCTGTCAACCTGGTGTTGCTGAACAACAACAAGGTGCTGTTCTACCAGGACGGGAACACGCCTACAATCTGGGACTATATCAATGGGACGTTCCTCACCATTCCCACCGGCGTCGACCTCTTCTGCTCCGGGGGAGCTGCCCTCTCCGACGGGACCATCCTGCTAGTGGGCGGCTACGGCGGCAGCGGCGGCCCAATAGGCATTTCCAGCGCGGAGATATTCAACCCCGCGACGAACACCTTCAAGACCGTGCCTAACATGAAGTACCAGCGTTGGTATCCGGCCGCCACGCCGCTCTCGGACGGTCGCGTGATTGTTACGGCCGGCTGGCAGACGACAGATCATACCAACGCCGGCATCCCCGAGATCTATGACCCGGTCGCCAACCAGTGGACACAACTGACCCTGGCGAACAATCCTTTTGAAACCTATCCGTTTATACTCATGCTCACCGATGGCCGGATCCTCCACACCGGCGGTTCGGAGTACGCGACCGACACCGAGGCGCTGAATCTAACCACCCAGGTATGGACCTCGGTCGATTCCCGGATTATCGACGGCGCCAGCGCCACCATGTACACCCCCGACAAGATCGTGAAAGCCGGCAGCGCCAGCGATAGCCAGCAAGTCGGCCCCTCCTCCAATACGACCTTCGTTCTTGATATGACCCAGCCGACGCCGCTCTGGCAGCAGACGCCGCCGATGGCCTACGCCCGCAGTTTTATGAACCTCACCACCCTGCCCGACGGGACCGTGCTCGTTACCGGTGGAGAGTCCGACAAGAATGGCGGCAACATCGCGAATGCCGTCTATGCCGCCGAACTTTGGTCGCCCGCGACCCAAACCTGGACGACCATGTCCTCTATGCACACGCCGCGCGAGTATCATGGGACGGCGGTGCTGCTGCCCGATGGCCGGGTGATGGAATCCGGCATGGGGGCCGACTTCGGCAATGTTCCGAATGAACTGAGCGCCGAGTTCTTCTCGCCGCCCTATTTATTCAAGGGCGCGCGGCCAACCATCACCCAGTCTCCATCGTCGGTGCAGCTCGGCGGCAGCTTCTTCGTCGGCACTCCCGACGCCGCCAGCATCACAAGCGCCGTGCTCATCCGCACTGGCGCGGACACTCACTTCTTCGACCAGAACACCCGCTTCGTGCCTGTCGCCTTCCAGCAAACCACAGGCGGGCTCACCCTGACCGCTCCGCCGGACGGATACCACGCTCCGCCCGGGTACTACATGCTCTTCCTGGTGAACGCCAGCGGGGTTCCATCGATGGCGCCCTACATTCAGCTGACGCCTTAGAGCAAAAGCAGAGTTATTGTAAGGGTGTCCGGCAATGGCGATGCAGGCTTCCTTTTGGGGGAGAAAGCCTGCCATGAGCGGAGGTTTCACGCTACACCTACTCCGCTTTTGCTTTAATTCCTCTTCATCTTCGGCATCGCCGTGTGGTCCATGTTGTCATGGCGTTGGCCGAGAGAGACGAAATCGTCCGCCAATTCAAGCTGCTGTTGACCGGTTACGTGAGCGCGCGGGTTGGTTTTCATCAAATCGTCAGTATGACGCCAGGGCTACATCAACGGAACAGAAGAAAGGCCCTTTCTTGAGTGTGGGCAGGCCCATACCAACGGGATAATTGGCTTAAGGCCGGTCGTTTGCCGAGAGGCGCGCAATCTTCTTTCGTACTTCCGTCGCCTCCGAAATGCGCTGCGTCTGATCGAGGAAGGATTCATACTGCTTCGCACAGGAGATATAAGTTGGATGACCCCAAGCCAGCTGCGCCTCCATCCCCGCTATTCCATTCTTCATCAATCCGGCAGCGGACCCATCGTCCCCGGCCTTCCAACGCGCATAGCCCATTAAGAAATCCGTATAGGCGACGGGAAAACTTCCTGTCCCATAACTCGTCAGCGCAATACTCTGCGCCGTCTTCAATTCAGGCAGCGCCCGGCCGCAATCACCCTGCGCGCAGCGCACCAGCGAAAGGTATACCAGAGCGGTCATCTTCTCCTCCGCAGTCGCTCCGGTCGCGGTCGGGTTCTCAGTGCGCTCAGGCACCATCCGGTCGGCCGCCGACTCGGCATATTTCGCAGCTGCGGTGAAGTCGTGTTTGCCTAGCGAAAGCATCGCCAAATGCATCCAGCTGCGGCCTACGGCGAGAGAATCGTTCTGCGCCTCGCGTATCGCAAGCGCCTCACGCTCAAGCGGCAGCGCCTTCTCATACCGCCCCGTCTCTACAAACATCGTTCCCATCCCATCCATGGCATTCGCGAAGATCGCCTTGTCTCCCGTCCTCAACAACTCAACGGCATCACTGTAGGCGCGCTCCGCATCGCCATACCTCGCCGCGTCCTGGTAGAGCATCGCCAGCTTCCACCAGGTCGCACCATCGTTTCGAGCAACCGGACTTTGTAATAGACGCTCATACCTTTGAATCTCGCCATCAACCGGTGTATTCGCGATCTGCGCCCAACCGGCACAGCCCATCCAGAGGGAACTGAACACCACAGCCACCAGAAATCTCGATCCGCTCTTCATACGCCGACGCCTCCTTGCGTAACTCGACACTAGGGGAACCGGCGCCGCCAGGCCCATTCCAAAATGTCCAATCGATATTCGTTGGGGCCAATCGTCGTGGACACTGGATGAATCGTAAGGCGTTCGTCGCGTGCTCGAATCGCCCCACCGAAACCTAATGAAAGGGTCTATAAAAGAGCAAACAGGAGAGCACGGTGCAACCATCTCCATCCAGCGTGGCTCCCGAAGCGTGGACCTCCAGTAGGCCCCGCCTCGACGCATATTTCGCCCAGCTGCGTATCTCAATCGCCTGCTGGACGGGTGTCGTACTGCTCGAGAGCGGACTGGTCCTTATTGCCGATGCAACACGCGGCTATATTTTACCGTTGTCCCACTACCTGATTTGGGCTGCCTTCAACTGGTACGGCTGGGCCTTTCTCGCTCCCGCAGTTTTCACTTTGGCGCGTCGGTACCCCATCACCAAGGCAAACTGGCAGCAGCGCATTTTCGTTCCACACCTCGTCGCCTGCATCGGCTGTGTGTGGATACAGGTCGTGCTCCGCGGTGTTGCCGGATGGATTTACACCTTGTTTCGCGAAGACCACGCTTCCCTCGTCGAGCTGATCTTCGGCTCTCTATCGAATCGCGGCATGCTAGGAGTGCTCGCCTACTGGGTCATCGTTGCCATCGCGGCCTTTACGCTTCTCCGTGAGGAAATACGTCTGCGCGACCTGCGCCAGGCGCAGCTTGAGACACGTCTTGCGTCGGCCGAGCTGGAGATGTTGCGCATGCAGATCCATCCGCATTTTCTCTTCAATACGCTGCAGGCGGCCATCACACTCGTTCAGGACGACCCGCGCGCCGCCGAAGATGTCCTTCTTCGTCTGAGCCAGTTGCTTCGCATCACGCTGGACGAGATGGGAACCAACGAAATTCCCCTCGAACGGGAGCTCGAGTTTCTCGATCTCTACATCGGCATTCAGCGCCAGCGTTTCGGCGATCGCCTCACAGTTGAAATACACGCCGACGCCTCCACGCTCGATAAACCGGTCCCGCCCCTTCTGCTGCAACCACTCGTCGAAAATGCCATCCGTCATGGCATTGGGAAGCACAAGGGCCAGGATTTCATCAACATCTACGCCCGCATCGAGAACGACGGCCTGCAGCTCGAGGTCTGGAACACCAACAGCGTCGTCGAAGATAGCATCGAAGGCCTGCTGCTGCGCGGCGTCGGCCTGCGCAACACCAAGGCACGCCTGGAACACCTCTACGGCCGCAGTGCGTCCTTCCTGCTTCGCTCGCTCGGCGTCCGCGGCGCGATTGCGCTTGTTTTCATCCCCCTCCGGCGCAGCTATCCGGTGACGCATATACCAATCGCAAGGGCTATCGTATGACTCTGCGTGCGCTCGTCGTCGACGATGAAGTCCTGGCCCGCAAGGCGCTCCTCCGCCTGCTCAAGAGCGAGCCTGGCATCAATGTCATCGGCCAATGCGGCGACGGGGAATCGGCCGTCGACACCATTCGACGCGCTCGGCCTGATTTAGTTTTTCTCGATGTGCAGATGCCCGAGATGGACGGCTTCCAGGTCGTCGAAACCGTAGGTGTCGATCAAATGCCCGTCACCATATTTGTGACTGCATTTGATCGTTATGCGCTCAAGGCTTTCGATGCCAATGCCGTAGATTACCTGCTCAAGCCTTTCGCGGCAGATCGCCTTTCCCGGGCCCTCTCTCGTGCGCGCGACCGGTGCACCGGGCGTCAGGATGACGAAGCTGCCCGGCGTCTATTCTCCCTGCTCGACCGCACGCGTTCCCAGTCCGACTACGCGCAGCGTCTTACCGTCTCCATGCGCGGCCGAATCGTCTTCATTCCGGTCGCCGACATCGATTGGATCGAGGCCGAAGGCAACTACGCCCGTCTTCACGTCCAGCGCCGCGCCTATGAAGTCAGAGAAACCCTTCAATCACTAATGGATAAGCTTGATCCACGCGACTTCGTCAGAATTCATCGCTCCACCATCGTCAATCTGCACCGTATCCGCGAAGTTCAGCCATGGTTTCAAGGCAGCCACATCGTGCTGTTGCACAGCGGTGAAGAACTACGCATGTCCCGCTACCAGCGCGACGCCGCCGAACGCCTGCTCGGCAAACGAGTCTGATTCGTCACCAGAAGTGCCTTACTCCCCCAACTGCCGTCGCAACTGCTCTGGAGCCGCGCCCACAAACGTCATAGTATGAAGCTCATCATCCGGCCACGCATTTTGCCATCAAACAGCATGTGAACTGCGCGGGATCGGGCCGCTCAGGGCGACAGGCAGTTGATTGCTCCTTCGCCACCCGCGCCTCTTCCGTCGGCCATCTGGAGGGGCGCACCTTGCGTCCGCTCACTGCAATGTCTTCATAAATTTCCCGCAAAGAGCTTGAATTTCTCTCGAATTCGGCGCATTATCGTGACGCTGAGAGATGCGGCCCCGAATGGCGGTAGAAACCGGGAAATCTCTCTTCCGTTCGCCATCCACTCTCAGGCAATCTCTCGGCCCTTTCCGTCTTTCTGCCCAGATGCACCGCATAACAGTCGCCTCGCGACCCGAAGATGAGGCCTGCTCCTTATAGCGGACGCCCTCATGTGCCCCATGCACCTGGTGTCGTTCCTGAACTCCTTCGCGCTGCCACGGTCGCGCTGCAACTTATGGAGGAACGCTATGAAATACCGCGCCATGTGTCTCGCTTTGCTGCTCGCATCCGGGACCGCTCATGCTCAATTCCCATCGCAAATCAAGAATGTCGTCGTCATCGTCCAGGAAAATCGCACCCCGGATAATCTATTCCACTTCCTGACTCCGGCGTGCCCTATCCCTGCCAGCGCAACTGGCCTCGACGCATGCACTCCGGCCCCGGTTACCGATAGCTGCTATGACATCTCGCCATGCGGCATCTCCAACCAGAGCGGCAAGGAAGTGGCCGTCACGCTGACCGGCGTCCCGCTCTCCGGCAGTGTCGACCCGAACCACCAGCACAGCGGTTTTAACGACATGTGCGATCCCGATCCCACGACTCTCGCCTGTCGCAACGACGGGGCGTGGATGACCTCGTCACCGGCTGGCTCTTCCTACGGCTACGTTGAGAATCCAGTCGTGACGAACAGCAACGGAACAACTGGCCATCTTCTCGAGCCGTACCTCACTATGGCGAAGGAGTATGGCTGGGCCAATTTCATGTACCAGACCAATCAGGGGCCCAGCTTCCCCGCCCATCAATTCCTCTTCAGCGGCACATCGGCGCAGACCGCGACCGATGACGCCAACTCCACATTTGTCGCTGAAAACTTCAACGGCAAAATCGTGGGCAGCGATGCCGGATGCCTCGCCTTGGCAGGCGCAACCAACGACATTATCTCTCCGGTCGTCAACAGTACCGGCAAAAGCTGCACCTTTTACGACAACGGCTCGGTGCAGGAATGCCCGATCGCCAACACCGCGCTGATCTATCCGACCGACCCGGTTGGCACTTTCTGCTATCCGCACCAGAGCATGGCCAACGTGCTCGATCCGAAATCGATCAGCTGGAAATACTACGCCCCATCGGCCGGGTCTATCTGGACTGCCCCCGACGCGATCAAAGCGATCTGCGAGCCCGCCTTCACCAATCCCAATGGAGACCCGAACTCCACGCTTGAATGTACCGGCAAGGAATGGAACGCCAACGTCGACGTCAATAACTTGGGGACGGACATTTTGCGCGACATCGCCAGCTGCAAGTTATCGAGCGTGAACTGGGTCATTCCCGACGGAACATGGTCCGACCACGCCGGTCCCAAAGACCTGTATGGCCCATCGTGGGTAGCCGCAGTGGTCAACGCTATCGGCAACAATCCAAAATGCGCCGCCGGGACCAAAGACGCCGGTCAGACCTACTGGCAAAACACCGCCATCGTCGTCACCTGGGACGATTGGGGAGGATGGTCCGACAACCAGCCCGCGCCCTACGCGTCCAAACTGCCCTGCACGTCATCCAATTGCCAGGGCGACTACCAGTACGGCTTCCGAGTGCCGCTGATGGTGATCTCCGCCTACACTGGCGAAGCCCAGATCGAAAACACGCCGCACGACTTCGGCAGCATCCTGCGTATGATCGAAGGCATCAACCATCTCACCGAGGGCCAACTCGGCTTCGCCGACAAACGCGCAACCACCGACTTGCACGAATTCTTTCCCCTGACTACGCCGCGAACCTACAAAACGATTCCCGCGGAAAAAGACGCAAGCTTCTTTTTATCTCAGGACGGCGAGTCGACGGCGCCAGACAACGACTGACGGCCGGATCCCCAATTGCGTATCGGCGAGGCAGCAATCAACGCTTGCCTCGCTGAGGCTTGATCTTTGGGTCTGCCATACAGCGAACCCCAATTCATCCTGATTCCCGGCATAATGGCGTGGACCATACTTTCATCGCCATGATCATCGACATCGTAGCTGACATCACGTTCGACCTTCGCTTTTCCGCCTCTATTCAATTCCCAGCTGCCGCTGCAACTGCTCCAGCGTCACGCCCTTCGTCTCCGGATAAGCGATCAGCACCACAAAGAACTGCACCACCATCATCGCGGCGAAAAATACAAACGGATAAGCCCCCGAAGACTTCGCCAGCTGCGGAAAAGTGAAGGCGATCGCCGTGTTCATGATCCAGTGCGAGCTGCTGCCCAGGCTCTGCCCCTTCGACCGTACTTTGGTGGGAAACACCTCGCTGATATACACCCAGATGACCGCTCCCTGCGAGAAGGCGAAGAAGGCAATGTAACCCACCAGCAGCCAAACCAGGTAAGCCTGATGGCGCTGGGTGAAGAAGACTGCCGCCACGCCCGTCAGGCAAATCGCCATTCCCACCGATCCCACCAGCAGCAGCTTCTTCCTGCCCAGCTTGTCGATCATCGTCATCGCCAGCAGGGTGAAGACCAGGTTCGTCGCCCCGATCGCTACCGCCTGCAGGTCGCCTGACATGCGGCTGAAACCCGCCGCCGCAAAGATGTCGTTCAAGTAATAAAGGATCGCGTTGATGCCCGAAAGCTGATTGAACATTCCGATCGTCACTGCCAGGAAAATCGGCCTTCGATACTTCCACGAAAACAGCGGCTCCGACTTGTGCGCCCGCTCCAGATGGATCGAATCGACTATCTCTTTCAACTCCTCTTCCGAGTTCGGCGAACCCATCATCTCCAGCACCTGCCGCGCCTCATCGACCCGGTCCTGGGTGACCAGCCAGCGCGAACTGCGCGGAATCCCAAACAGCATGATCAGGAACAGGATCGCCGGAAGGGCCGCAATCCCCAACTGCCAGCGCCACTCCGTCGCGCCCAGATGAAGCTGCGCAATCACGAAGTTCGAGAAGTAAGCCAGCAGAATGCCGACCACGATGTTCACCTGGAACATTCCCACCAAGCGTCCGCGCCACTTGGCCGGCGCCAGTTCCGCGATATACACGGGACCCAGCACCGAGGACCCGCCAATGCCAAGGCCGCCAATAAAGCGGGCGACCAGCAGCACCGGCCAGCTCCACGCAAAGCCCGATCCCAGCGCCGAAATCACATACAGCACCGCCATCACGCGCAAGGTATCGCGGCCACCGAACTTCTGCCCGATGGCCCCCGCCGACATCGCCCCGATCACCGTGCCCACCAGCGCGATCGCAACCGTAATCCCAAGCTCCGTTGGAGTCAGCGAATAAACCTGGGTCAACTGATGGGTCGCGCCGGCAATCACCGCGGTGTCGAAGCCGAACAACAGCCCCCCCAGCGCTCCGACCGCCGTCCCCTTAAACAGGTATCGATTCATCTTCAATGTGTGGCCTCTTCTCAGCGCATATGTCACAAGTACTGTGGGTTTCCAGCGATGTTTCCGTAGGCGTTGTCTTAAAGAAACGCCAGCTGAGAATTCTTCTTCGCATCACACCCATGTGAAAACGCTATACAGCTACAAATCCACGAACGGCAGCAGGCAAGCGCCAAGTATACCTGCATCGGAGCCGAGCTCGGCGCGAACCACATGCGTCTTGCGCGGGGAACGCGAACGCGACTCCTCCTCGCTCGGCGCGGTAAGCCGGTAAACATAGCTCCGCATCCGCAATTCCTCCATCATCCGTGGCGCAAACAAGTCCCATGCAGCCGAAGTCCCGCCGCCAATCACATAGAGCGGCAGGTTCAGCGTGTTCACCAGCCCGCCAAGCCCAATTCCGAGCGCCGTGCCCACGCGCGCGTACACGCCGGCTGCATCGGCGTCGCCGGCGGTTGCAAGTTCCGCCACCTCGCGCGCGGTGAACGTTGGCGGCTCCGCATCGCCATGCCGGAGGGCAAAAGCCTGCTTCGCCATCCGCTGCACACCGGTAGCCGAAGCATACAATTCCAGGCACCCGCGGCTTCCGCAAGGACAAGGTTCCCCATCGGCGTAAATGGTGTTATGCCCAGCCTCACCGCCCATGCCGTTGTTGCCGTCCCAAACCTTGCCATCGATGATGATCCCGTTGCCGACGCCGGTGCCCAGCGTCAGCATGCAGAGCGAACTGGCGGCATAGGTCTTGCCCGACCCCAGATGAAATTCCGCCAGCGCCGCCAGATTCGCGTCGGACTCGATTGCCACCGGCACTCCCACTCGTGCGGCAATCGCTTCTCTCAGGTTGTAGCCGTCGAATCCCGTCAGGTTTGGGGGATTCCGTAGCACCCCTTCCGGCAGTTCCAAAGGACCGGGGGTCCCGACGCCAAGCCCAGCAAACTCTTCGCCACGCCCGAGTTTCGCCAGCAGTGGCAGGATCGCCCTACTCATGTCGTCGGCAACTGCATCCGGCCCCGCGGACACCCGCGTCGGCAGGCCTACGCTTTCCACTATGCCGGAACCGTCCGTCGAATCCCGCCGGTATGCGGCGATGCGAAGATTTGTCCCTCCTAGATCCACTCCGATGGAGTATCGGGATAAGGTCAACTCTGCCACTCCTTCCATGCGGGCGTCAGTCAAGAAAATCGCAAATTCCTTTATATCCGAATCCGGTAGGCAGCACTCACACGCTACGATAAGTGACTTCCGGCATCGGCTTTGTGCACGACTGTAACGTTACTCGCCGCTCCGGTCGTTGACTTACCACTTTCGTTGTATTTGCTGGAGTTTTCGCTTGACACCCTCCGTCAACGCACTGAATGATACGTTTACTGCCGAAACGGCGAATAAAATAACTTGCTGCTAAATAGATACTTTACTGGCCGCTTTGGCCGAAATCGCCTTGTAGTTCGAGACTCGTATCACCCGGCTACTCCATCGAAGCCTTGTCTCCTAAGAGCAACCGAACCCGTGAGGAATAGATGTCAATGAACGCAAAACTCAGGATCTTTCCGACCCGCTTTCTCCTCGCATCGATAGCGGCACTGGCGGCCACATCGCTTTCCACCGCTCTCGCCCAGAACGGCGTATTGGTGCTGCCACCTGTCTATGTCGCGCTCTCCAATTCCAGCGCGAGCGCCTCGAATCCAGTCACGTTCGGCTCGAACACTGTCAGCCTGACCTGTCCATCCACCGGCATCAGTGCAATCGTTTCCTCGACCGCCGATGGCACCGCCAAGGTCCTCACCGACAATTTCATCACTCTATCGGTAGTCCAGGGGACTTCGGCGCCGTCCACGCCCGTCAACATCTGTTCGGGCGGAGTCGTCGAGGGCAACGACCAGCAGGACTGCTTCACCACCGGCTACCAGGCGCCTGCGGCCGCGGGGGAGCTTACCGGCCAAGATCCCGATGGCACCATCACCGCCAACGGCGGTATCGCTCCAATCCAGATCGGCAGCTACCTCGCGCCCGGCGCCAATCAGGTCACCTTGGACCTCGTCGATACTGGCGGCTACCTGGCCTCGTCCTCGATCTACCTGAATACGAGCTGCACGCAGAGCGGAGTCTCTGGCTCGCCGCAGGTCAACGGCAACATCATTACCACTTCCAACCCTCAGACATTTACCCAGACAGCCCCCTTCAGCACCGGCACCAACACCAACGTGCAGGAGGTCTTCGATCTCTCTACCTCCCAGCAGGACGGCGATCTCACCATTACGCCCGGCACGTTCCCAATATTCACCTTGACTCCGCTAAGTCTCGGCGTTTGGCAGCGCGAATATGTTCAGGGTACTTCGTTCTCGACCGCCAACTGCCTGCTGCACTACGGCGCCTTGTCCCAGGGCAGGACAGCCTGCGCGATCTATAAAGTTGTATGCCAGGTAGGCCAGGGATCGACACCCCCGTCCGGCGCGCAGTGCCCGACCTCCTCGGCGCGGAACGAAGTCTTTGAAGACGTCTTCGATGGTCCGGCCTTCAATCTTCCCGACATCCACGTCGGCACCAGCACCTTCCACCAAGGCATCGGCTATCTGATGACCAGCGATGGATGGACGGGTGGCGCCTGCACCTTCGATCCAGCGTCCGGCGTTGCCAACGATTTCTGCCCGCTCAACCTCCTCACCCAGTTCTCCGGAGCAGGCGGCTATGGCAGCAAGGGCACTACCAATAGTTCAAACTCCTCCTTCGTCACCGTCGCTCCCGTGCCCGAAGACTCGACGAGTGCCCATGTCTGGTTCTCCGGCAAGAATCCGTGGGTAGACAACCTTACGGTGCATGTGGACTTTTTTAGCAAGCCGCCGAGCGTACCGGAGCCGAACAACGACTTCGTGGCCGCACCGATCGCCAGTATCACTTATGGAACATCGCTGGCTTCCGAACCGCTTCCTTCCACGCTGTTCCCCGTTCCGGGCGACATCGTGGTGGAAAACACACCCTGCCCCGCGGCCGTTGGGGACGTAAAGGCCACCGACTTCTACGCTCCCGAACAAACCATCACCTTCCCAAGTGACGGGCAATACCTGCTGCATTACTTCGCCACCGATTGCGCCGGCACCGAGGAACTGAAGTTCGTCAAGACCTCCGGCACCTGGAGCACGACCTTCTACACCACGGAGATCGACATCGATACCACCGCGCCGATGATCGTCTCCGCGCCAGCCCTGCTGCAGACGCCGTCCACGATCAAGGGCAATACCGGCTATCCGGTCGGCTCCGCCCTCCAGGCAACCTATAGCTGCGCGGATGCGCTCTCCGGCGTCGAGAAGTGCGGGACCGCGGTCTATCCTGGCGGGGTCAGAAATCCCTCGCCCGTCATCTCAACCCTCGACACATCCTCGCCGGGGACCAAAACTTTCACCGTCAACCTTAGTGACGCCGCCAACAACCAGGGTAGTCCGCAGTCGATCACATATACGGTGATCGATAAGTAAATCGAGTGGCGGGGGACAACAAGGGGGCCCCGGGGGGTGGCCTGGGGGGGGGGGGTTTGGGGCACGGCCCGAACCCCCCCCCCGCCCGCCCGGC
>Ga0302326_10005563_pt1 | contig 28730 bp, 27 predicted proteins | sample Palsa_T0_3_FD_202264 | JGI IMG/M metagenome (GOLD analysis project Ga0302326, IMG submission 202264) | Peat permafrost microbial communities from Stordalen Mire near Abisko, Sweden - Palsa_T0_3 | ecosystem: Environmental > Terrestrial > Soil > Palsa > Peat permafrost | place: Sweden: Abisko... | reverse complement strand
CAACGTCAATAAGGCCACGGCCCAAGCGATCGCCGACTGGCACTACTGGCTGTTGCATGAAAATCAGTTCTGAGCGCTGTTCGAAATCAACCGCCGTTGCAAGAGTGCGGAAGATCGAGCGCTTACGGATAGCCAAGGTAAGCTTGCCACCCTTCGGCAACGCCACCTCGATGAGTGACGTCGGCGGTGCCGCGGGCATGGCGCACCCTAAAAGGCAGCAATTTGCGACTGAAGTTTAAGGCCACGACGGCAATGCCGATCGGTCTGCTGGCGCTCTGCCTGCACTTTCCACCGGTCGCCCAAGCTCAAGCCGGACCGCCGTTCCTCACGAACGATCCGGGTACTCCCGGTAACGCCAATTGGGAAATCAATCTGGGTTCGATGCAGACTCTGGCCCACGCAGTGTCGTCCTATGAGGTTCCGCAGATTGATCTAAATTTCGGCCTCGGCGAGCGAATTCAACTCACCTACGAGATACCTTACGTCCTGCAGGCGAGCACTGGACTGCCGACCCAGAGCGGCTGGAGCAATGGCTATCCCGGCATCAAATGGCGGTTTGTGGACGGGGGCGAGGACGGATGGCAGTTGTCGACATTTCCGCAAGTTGAAACAGCCGCGTCCCGGCGCGGACAGCAGAAAGGGATCGCCGCCGCCGGCCCGCGCTATCTTCTGCCGGTGGAAATTGCCAAGAAAATCGGCGCGCTCGAGTTCAATTTTGAAGCGGGGTACTACGTAGTTGGGCATGGGCCCAGGGAGCGCATTCTCGGATTTGTCGTCGGCCGCCCCGTGTCGGCGCGGCTCGAACTCGATGCAGAGATCTACGATGACCGTCCGTACGGCTCTGCGCCGCATTCCACGACATTGGATCTTGGTGGACGTTACAAACTAGCACCAGGCCTGATCGCGCTCCTTATGGCGGGTCGCAGCCTCAATGGTGTTTCTAACGGTCAACCGGAGCTCATCGGTTACGTCGGAGTGCAGATACTCCTGAGTAACTACGGAACGCGGTTCAATTCAGAACCGTGAGATTTCGACTCGCGTGCAAATGTCAGTTCTCCGGCACAAAACAATGGCGCAAAGTGGCACAATCGCAATTATGACCGAAGATCGCTGGCCGGAACTCCCGTTCGGTGCCTGGAAGGAAACCTATGCCACTCTGCATATGTGGACGCAGATCGTAGGCAAGATTGCACTGGCACTAGCGCCGCCCGTCAATCATTGCTGGGCAGTCGCACTGCATGTCACATCGAGGGGCCTCGCCACTCGGCCTTTGGCCTACAGCGGCCGCTTCTTTACCCTCGAGTTTGATTTCATATCGCACCGGCTGCTCATTCAGACCTCCGATGGCGCCGAGCGCACGCTGAGACTGGAACCTCGAACCGTTGCCGACTTTTACGCCGAACTCATGAGGACCTTGAGCGACATGGCACTCGGCGTGAAGATCTGGTCGATGCCGGTTGAAATTCCGTCGCCGATTCGCTTTGAAGACGACACAGTGCACGCATCCTACGATCCGGTGTTTGCAAACCGTTTTTGGCGCATCGTCGCGCAGGTCGCCGAACTATTGACTGAAGAGCGCTGCGAATTCATCGGTAAATGTAGTCCTGCGAATTTCTTTTGGGGAAGCTTTGACCTCGCGCTGACACGCTTCTCCGGCAGGCGCGCCCCCACGCAGTCGGGTCCGCAATTCATGCGCGATGCGTATTCGCACGAGGTCATCAGTCATGGATTCTGGCCTGGCAGTGGGCCGCTCCTCGAGCCGGCGTTCTACGCTTATGCAGTTCCGGCCCCAGCGGGGTTTAAGGACGCCGAGGTGCGACCGGACACGGCGTTCTTTCATCAACAGCTGGGCGAGTTCATTCTGCCCTATGATGCAATGCGAAAGGCCAACTCGCCTGAGGCGGCAGTGCGCGAGTTTGTGGATTCCACTTACGAGAAGGGCGCTGACCTGGCGAAATGGGATCGAACCGCACTTGAGCGCTCGAAAACCGCAGGATAGGCGCAAAGCTCCGGGGACCCAATTGCCGCGACGGTCGCCATGTCAAATGCCAGAGCCCGGGCGACGCTGAGCTTGCTGCCGAAAATCGATTGCGGGGTTTGATTCTAACCTCGTCTAAACGGGAAGGTTGCTGTGGGAGCACGCGGCAATGTCTTCATGGCAGCCACCGAGTTCGCGCGCAACGCAAAAAAGACTCGGCTCCAAGCCCAGCAGATTAATAGATCCCGAACGGGCAAAAGCCAAAACTCCCGGACCCCGGGCCGCTCACCCAGCAAGCGATTCACAAAATGCAACGCCAGCCGGGCTAAGACGGTGATCTGGAAAAGTGCTTCTGCAAGCGCAGATAACGATGGCTGAGCGGCGCTTAACGCAGCGCCAATCAATGCCAGGGGCACGCAGAAGGTCACAAAAAGAAGGCGAAAACTGCGAGGTCGCAGGGCAGCGATCGTGCGCATCCAACGGACCTCGTGGCGCACAAGCGACTGCAAGTTTGACTCATGGCGTTGCATGGTGAGCACATAGGGAGACAGAACCACGCGCTGTCCGAGGTTGCGAATCAGTTTGCCCAGTCGATGTTCGATCGCGATGTGACTCGCGATCGCCTTCTGCGCGCCGACCGCTTCCAAGGTATGCCGTCGCAGACAGAGGGAATGACAAGAGACGTAGCTGCGGTAGCCGAGAAGCCACACGAGCAGCACCGCGGGCACGTACCATTCATTCATGGCCATCGCGCTCAATCGCGAGCAAAGCCGCTGAGTTGGCACACCGCGGAATATGCATGTGACCAAGCCGACGTTTTGGTTGAGCAGGGGCGAGGTCACGGTTGCGAGATAGTCATGTCCAACGATGATGTTGCTGTCTGCCACGGTCAGCACATCGTGGCGTGCCCGCGAGAGCAGGACGATCAGATCCGCGAGCCTAAGGCGACTTGCGTGCTGCTGCGGGTTGACGACGACGTCGATGGCGAGCGAGTGGAACTCCGTTATCAGTCGCTTTACTACCAGCAGGGCAGGATCGGTCAGATCGCGCACGCCGAACACGATCTGATACTCCGGGTGATTCTGCCGACACAGCGAGCGCAGGCGTTCGTACAAGTTTGCTCGAGTTCGACATAAGGGCACGAGAACTGTCACCGCCGGCGGTCGCGGTGAGGATCGTGGCACGTCGCGAGTTTGCCAGACTATCAGCGCGATCAAAGACAGAACGGCGTAGCTCGCCGCGACGGCCAAGCATGCTATGCCAAGGCACCCGATAAGCGGCTGAACGATTGGCATCGATGTCCCCGCCTAGCAGACCTGCAGCGCACTGCAGACAAATGATTGGCCGCACAGGGCGCAGGGCAAGAAATTCGTATAACCGGGGGCGCGATCCCTCATTAAGATCTCGAGCAGAACATCAGCGCTTTTCCGAATGCGATTCACTTACTTGGCACTGCAAAGTAAATGGGCCGCAGAAAATCACGTCTGTGCCAGTGCACTGGCGGCGTTGCCGCCGGATTCCGCTTTGATCGCGGCCGCCGCGTCGACCACTACCTGTTCGAGGATTGCGAGGTACTCAAGGTAGCGCTTTCGGCCCTGCACGGTGATCCGACAAAATGTCTGCGGGCGATTGAGCGCATAGCCCTTGGATATCTCGACAAGCCTCGCTGTCTCCAACACTTTCAGATGACGGCTCAAGTTGCCGTCCGTCAATCGACACAGTTGCTTGAGGGTTCCGAACGGCAGACCTTTCGGATGAGCTACGAGAGAGGTGAGCAGGCCGAGGCGCGCACGCTCGTGGATCACCCGATCAAGTCCGTCGTAAGCAAAACGATGCGGTCGCAGTGGCTTGAGGCTACGTCGGGTCATCTGTTTCACCGTAGCGCAAAAAAGCGGCAACAAGTAGCTGTCCCACACCGAATGGGACACCCATTGCCCAGGGAGAGAATGCCCGCTCGCCGCCGCCCAGAGCAAGGCAGGTGAGGCCGGCGACGAGATACCACACGCCGACCGCAAACATTGGTCGTGGCAGAAATTGGCATGAGGAGAATACACCGAGGCTGAATATCACCTGCCATAAACCTGGAAGCATCCACAAGCTTTGCGGTGCGTACCGCACGAGGACGATCGTCAACAGTAACCCTGCAACGATGGGCGGAAGAAATTGCTCCCCCGCCGAGTAAATCATCGCTTTAGCAAGACCGAAGTGAACTCGCCGCGTACGCCTGATGGTACCGATCCCAATGATCATCACGGATAGCGCGGCTGTTGCTATCCAGATTGCAAGGTAGGTTCCGATGTCACGACTGGGAATTTTGAGCCAATGCGCCTGCACGACCGCGGCGAGCACTGCAAGAACTCCGGTGGCCGCAAGAGTGGCCGGTCCATAGCCACGGAACTCCGTCGTACGCGCCATCTGGCCGCGGATGGCGTCAATTTCGGCTAGCGCCCTGTGCAGATTTTCCACGTCGAATACCTACAAGCTTTGCATCGTAAAGTACGTCGCTTCAGAAGCATACGCAAGCATTTTGGTCTCCGCCGCAGTGGTGCGAACTGGGATCGCAAAGCGCAAATGCGACTCATTCGTGAGAAGTGACGGGCCCTTCTGCTCAGCGGATTTCATCCGTAGGTATTGCATGGTTCCTCCAGCAGCAGGTCGTCGCGTCGAAGTCCCGGGCCGGAAATAGCATCGGCGGGTTATGGCCGATTCGAGTAGGCTACGGCGCTAGCCCTCCGCTCAAGCTATGACAAGAATTCTGGGCGCTTTGCCCGTAGGGGTGATTCTGCGATGACCACGCATACCGCGATCCGGGCAGCTTCTGTGAGCCGTTTCCGCAAATACGCAGCGCTCCTTTTGCCGACCTTACTCCTGGGCGCGGCGTCCAATGCGTATGCGGAGAGATACGCAGCGACAATCATAGGAGCCGGCCGAACCGTGTTTGCCGCCGCGGCGCCTCTCAACTCAAGTGGCCAAGTGATTGGCACAAGAATCGTTAGGCCCGGCGAGCAAGCATTCCTCTACTCCAACGGCCAACTAACCTATCTTGGTACGCTGGGCGGTGATACGAGCTTCGCCACTGCGATCAACGCCAATGGGCAGGCAACAGGTTACTCCAACATCTCAGCGGGCAAACGGACCTTCCACGCGTTCCTCTACAGCAACGGGGTAATGACAGAGCTTCACGGACTTGGCCCAAGCGTCGGCAATGCCATCAATGCGAGCGGCCAGGTTGCTGGCGATGCGATGCCGGCGTCCAAGACTACTCATGGGTTCATCAGCAACGGCACGAAAATGGTCGATCTGGGCACACTTGGCGGTGATACCAGCGATGCGGTCGCTCTCAACGATAGCGGCCAAGTGACGGGGCGGTCGGAAGTATCAGGACCGGGATACAACCACGCTTTTCTCTATGCCAACGGCGTCATGACTGACCTCGGCACGCTCGGAGGAAATAGCAGTGGCGCGACCGCCCTCAACGAGAGCGGTCAGGTGGCCGGTTACGCAGACACCGCAAGCTCGGGCTCCCACGCATTTATCAGTAATGGCACGACTATGACTGATCTGGACACATTGGGCGGCGAGAACAGTGTGGCGTACGCGATCAATGCGAGTGGCCAAGTGACGGGGCAGTCGCAAACAAATACTGGCGAGTACCACGGTTTTCTCTACAGCAACGGCGTCATGACCGACCTCGGCACGGGGCAAGGCCTCTATAGCTCGGGGCTCGCCATCAATGCGAGCGGCCAAGTGACCGGCGCAGTTAATATTCAAGCCACTTCTGGGTACGCGACGCACGCCTTTGTATATAAGGACGGCGTAATGAGCGATTTGAACGACTTAATCTCGCCTAAGCAGGCCGCCTCGTTCGAATTGGTTGATGGTGTAGCAATCAATGATGCCGGGCAAATCGTCGCTGAAGGAGCACTCAATTCTACGGGCGCTACCCGACTATTCTTGCTTACTCCTCGTTAGTGATGCTGGACGAAGGTGAGACGCAGGCGATCATGTCAATTGCCGCAGCGCCTTAGCGCGGCTCTCAGCACTCTCAGATGGTGCCCGGGGCCGGAATCGAACCGGCATGGGGTTTCCCCCAAGGGATTTTCATACTCACTACAGCTTTCGCTGCTGCGTGCCCTCGCGCGCATTTGGAGTCTGGACTTTACCTTTACCGTGTCGCGCCGCGCGATTTAGGCAGGAGCCGTCAAGTCTCTACACTTTCCGCGCCGCGCAAGCGGCTCGGCTTAGCTCGGGGTTGCAGTCACCCTCGCGTGGACTGGTTCTCCGACTTTGACCCCATTCACACCAGACGTTTCCGACTGGGTGCTCAATTGACTTAAGTCCCTTGCGTCTACCAATTTCGCCACCCGGGCCGGGAGCGCTCGGGGCGATTCTACAGAAGAACCCCGCAGTGACGCAGGCTGAAGACACTTGAGCCGATGGCGCTAAGCCGCTGAATTTGCGAGACTCCGGGCAGTATTGCGACCATTGGAGGGCTATGTTCCGTCACGGCATCCAAGCCAAGCGCCTGCAATTGTGGCGAGGCGAACGCCATGTCCTCGACGGGGTTGACCTCGAAGTTCGCGCGGGCGAAATGCTGCAGGTCACAGGAGCAAATGGCAGTGGCAAGACGAGTCTGCTACGTACCTTGTGTGGCCTGATGCACCTTGAGGACGGGCAGGTCCATTGGGCGGATCGGAAGATTCATGACGATCTGCCCGCATTTCACTCGCAGCTCGTGTACCTCGGGCATGAAGCGCCCCTGAAGGCCGATCTCACCCCGCACGAGAATCTGCACTATTGGGTCGGCATCCGTCGGCCGCTCGGTAGCGCGGAAATTGCCCGCGCACTCGAGCGCGTCGGCGCCGGCACTTGGGGGGATCAACCGGTACGCACGCTCTCGGCGGGCCAGAAAAGGCGCGTGGCGCTCGCCGGCGTCATCCTGTTTGAAGCGCCGCTGTGGCTGCTCGATGAGCCGGCGACGAATCTCGATGCCGACGGACAGCGTCTCGTCGGTGGTCTCATCGATGCGCAGCTCTCAGTAGGAGGCGTTGTGATCGTCGCGGTGCATCAGGAACTGCCGGTGGCAGGCGCCGCGCCTCGGCGCCTCGAGTTATCCGCCGCGTGAGCACTTCGGCATTGCAGGCGGCGCGGCTTATCCTCGCGCGTGACCTTCGGCTCGCGCTGCGCAAGCGGGGTCAGGTCGTGCAGCCGCTTGCGTTCTTCGCCATCGTCACGACGCTCTTTCCATTGGCAATTTCGCCGGAGCTCGCGCGTCTGCGTGAAATTGCCTCTGGAGTGCTTTGGGTGGCGGCGCTTTTGGCGTCGCTCCTTGCGCTCGAGTTTCTGTTTCGCGACGATGCGCACGACGGAACCCTTGAGCAATATGCGCTATCGGGCCAGTCGCTCACATGGCTCATCTTCGCCAAGACGAGCGCTCACTGGCTCTTGACCGGACTGCCGCTGGCGGTGATGGCGCCGCTTGCGGGCCTGTCGCTAGGTGTACCGTACGCGGCAGTCCCTGGGATTATCATTCCGATCGCGCTCGGTACGCTGGTCTTAAGTCTGATTGGCGCGATCGGTGCGGCGCTCACTCTCGGAGTGAGAAGGAGCGGGGTGCTGCTCACGCTTTTGACGCTGCCGCTTGCCATGCCGGTGCTGATCTTCGGGGCACAGGCCACGGATTTGGCAATTCGCGGGGCAACCTTTGCGGCGCCGCTTTATCTTCTCAGCGCCATGGCCGTGCTGGGTGTGACACTGGCGCCGCTCGCCGCGTCAGCGGCCGTGCGCATCAGTCTTGAGTAGCGAGGACTAATGGCCTGGACCTGGTTTCATCGGCTTGCTTCCCCGCCGCATGTGTATGCGCTCGCCACACGGCTGACGCCATGGTTCGCCTGGCCGGCGGCCGCGCTCATTGTTGCAGGCCTTTATGCGGGCTTGGTGCTCGCGCCGCCGGACTACCAGCAGGGCGACGGTTTTCGGATCATCTATGTGCATGCGCCCAGTGCCTGGATGTCCCTGATGGTCTATGTAACGATGGCAAGCGCGGCCGCCGTAGGGCTCATTTGGCGCATGAAGGTTGCGCATGCGGTCGCGGCCAGCTGTGCGCCGATTGGCGCATCGTTTACGGTCGCGGCGCTCGTGACGGGCTCCCTGTGGGGCAGGCCCATGTGGGGGACGTACTGGGAGTGGGATCCGCGCCTGACGTCCGAGCTCATCCTGCTCTTCTTATATCTCGGATATATGGCACTGCGCTCCGCGATCGACGAGGTGCAGCGAGCCGATCGCGCCAGCGCCCTTCTCGCGGTCGTGGGGGTGGTCAACGTGCCGATCATTCATTATTCCGTGCTGTGGTGGAACTCTCTGCATCAGGCGCCGTCAGTCATGAAGCTTGCCAAGCCCGAGATGCCCGCCGCGATGCTGCTACCGCTCCTCATGATGCTGGCGGGATTCACACTATACTTCGGCGCTCTGCTCCTGGTGCGCCTGCGCGGTGAGATCTTGAGGCGCGAACGCTCGGCGAGCTGGATCCGTGAGGCTTTGACCGAATGAATGAGTTTTTGCATATGGGCGGTTACGCGCGCTTTGTGTGGCCCTCGTACGCGCTGACGCTCGCCATCGTCGTTCTGAATATCATCTGGGCGCGGCGTTCGCTCGCTCGGGCCCGAGCGGATGCGCGCCGCCGCCTGCTGCGCGCGGATGCCCACCCGTGACGCCGCGCCGCCGCCGCCTGGCGCTGGTCGTCGGCGTGCTTGCCGGAGTCGCCATTGCCGGCGGCCTCACGCTGCGCGCGTTGCGCGCGAATGTGATGTTTTTCTTCGATCCGTCGCAGGTTGTCTCGGGCGAGGCGCCGCAGGACCAGCGGTTTCGCCTGGGCGGCATGGTCGAGAAGGGCAGCGTGCAGCGCGCGCCGGGAAGCCTGGAAGTCAACTTCGTCGTGACGGATTTCAGGCACGAGCTGCCGGTGCGCTATACCGGAGTCCTGCCGGATCTGTTTCGTGAAGGCCAGGGTGTGATTGCACACGGCCGCATCGGAGCGAATGGCGTTTTTGTCGCGGACGAGGTGCTCGCCAAGCACGATGAGAAGTACATGCCGCCGGAAGTTGCGCGCGCTCTGAAGAAAGAAGCGGCAACCGCGGCGGGCAGCCCGCGGGCGGGTTCCTGATGCTGCCGGAGCTGGGCCAATTTGCGTTGATTCTCGCGCTGCTGCTGGCGGCTTTGCAGGCCTTCTTTGGTATTGCGGGCGCGCATCTGCGGCGCGATCGCTGGCTCGCGGCGGTCGCGCCCGCCGTGGCGGGACAGTTTGTCATGGTGGCAACTGCGATCGCCTGCCTCGTGACGGCCTTCGTCTCGCACGACTTCTCCGTACGCTACGTCGCCGAGAACTCGAACTCCGCGCTGCCGCTTTTCTATCGCGTCACCGCGTTATGGGGCGCGCATGAGGGCTCGCTCCTGCTTTGGATTTTTCTGCTCGCCTCCTGGACGCTGGCGGTGGCCGTCGGCGCGGCACGCCTGCCGCCGCGCTTTGGCGCGCGCGTGCTCGGCGTACTCGGTGTGGTGAGCTTCGGATTTCTCCTCTTCACGCTTGCGACGTCCAATCCATTTCTGCGTTTGATCCCTGCGGCGCCGGACGGACGGGACCTAAACCCCATCCTGCAGGATCCGGCGCTCGCGATTCACCCGCCGATCCTCTATACGGGCTATGTGGGATTCGCCGTGGCCTTTGCATTTGCATGCGCGGCGATGCTGGAAGGGCGGCTCGACCAGGCATGGGCGCGCTGGACACGGCCCTGGACGACGTCGGCTTGGGCGTTTTTGACGGTAGGCATCGCGCTCGGCAGCTGGTGGGCATACTACGAACTCGGCTGGGGTGGCTTCTGGTTCTGGGATCCGGTGGAGAACGCCTCTTTCATGCCGTGGCTTGTGGGCACGGCGCTCGTGCATTCTTTGGCGGTCACGGACAAGCGCGGCCTCTTCAAGAGCTGGACGCTGTTGCTCGCGATCCTGGCCTTCTCGTTGAGCTTGCTCGGAACCTTCCTGGTGCGCTCCGGGGTGCTCGTATCCGTGCATTCCTTTGCGGCGGACCCCACACGCGGCATCTTCATCCTAATGTTTCTCATCATCATGATCGGCGGCTCCCTGACGCTGTACGCCTGGCGCGCGCCGCTCCTGCGCTCGTCGGCCGGGTTTGAATTGACTGCGCGCGAGTCTTTTTTGCTCTTCAACAATATTTTGCTGGTGATCGCCGCGGCGATTGTCTTCGGCGGCACGATGGCGCCCTTGATCGCCGATGCGCTGGGCCTGCCGACACTGTCGGTGGGGCTGCCGTACTTTAATCCGACTTTCCTGCTGCCGATTCTGCCGCTGCTCGCGCTTCTGCCGGTTGGCCTGCATGCGAAGTGGAAGAAGGGTCGACTCGAGCAAGAGCAGCGCGGGATCCTGGTAACTCTTGCGGTGGCTTTGGTGCTGGCGCTTGCCGTGGCATTCGGAGTCTTTGCGCGGGCCGCAATTTTGACCCTCGTCGGACTGACGCTCGGGCCGTGGATCATCCTCTCCTCGCTCTTGGATCCCATCGATCGCTGGCGCCGCAAGCTTTCCGTGTCGCGCGCCGTGCTCGGCATGACCATCGCCCACATCGGCATTGGTCTATTTGTCATCGGCATCACAGTCGTGCAGTCGTTCACTCAGGAGCACGACGTCGCACTCGGTCGTGGCGACACGGCAAACGTCGGCGGCTATGAGTTTCGCTTCGAAGGCGTGAATGGCATGGAAGGGCCTAACTATGACGGCGTGCGCGGCAGCGTGGTCGTGACACGGCACGCGGCCCCCGTCGCCACGCTCCAACCGGAGAAGCGGCGCTACTGGGTCCAGGGCACGGTCACCACGGAGGCCGCCATTAAGATGAATCGCGGTACCAATGTCCTGATCGCGCTGGGGGATGATTTGGGCGCGGGCCGCTGGAGCGTGCGGATTCAGGTGCGACCGCTCATCAGCCTCGTCTGGCTTGCGGCTCTCATCATGGCGATCGGCGGTGCGGTGGCGGTGAGCGATCGGCGCTACCAGCCCGCCACACGCAGCGCGACCGATGCGGCCCCAGCCGGTGCCGCGGCGAAGGAGGGTGCCGGTTGAATCGGTTTGCGCTGCCGCTGGCGCTTTTTGTGCTCCTTGTCGTTGTGCTCGCGATCAGCATCCGCCACTCGCCGGACAAAGGCACCATCGTCTCGCCGCTCGTGGGCCGGGCGGCCCCGGGATTTGCCCTGCCGAGCCTCACCGATGCGCAGCATGTGGTGAGCTCCAAAGATCTCAAAGGCCGCTGGTACCTATTCAATGTCTGGGGAACTTGGTGTGTCGAATGCCGTGCCGAACACGCCATGCTGGTTGAGGTCGGGCACAGCGGGGCCGTTCCGATCATCGGGCTTGATTGGAAGGATGAGGATGATCACGCCCTCGAATGGCTGGCGCAGCTCGGTAACCCCTATCAGGCGATCGCGGTGGATCACGATGGGCGCACGGCAATCGACTGGGGTGTGTACGGCGCACCAGAGACGTTTCTCGTGAATCCGCAGGGCATCGTCGTCTACAAACTCGTGGGCCCGCTGACGCACGAGTCCTGGACTCAGGAGTTTCTGCCGCGGCTTGCGCAACGAGCGAGCGCCGGGCTGTGATGTGTCGCGCCTGGCTTTCGCTCGCCTGCCTGATCGCTCTGGGAAGCACGCGCATGGTCTATGGCATCGACGCGACTTCCATCGATGATCCGGTGCTCGAGGCGCGCTACCTTTCTCTCACGCACGAGCTGCGCTGCATGCAATGCCAGAACGAGTCGATTGCGGATTCGCCCGTGGGGCTTGCGTCGGATCTGCGCCGCGAGGTGCGCAGCATGTTGCTCGCAGGCAGGAGCGACGAGGAGGTGCGCAATTACATGGTGTCGCGGTACGGCGAATTTATTCTGTTCCGGCCGCGCTTCTCGGTACGCAATGCCTGGTTGTGGGGCGCACCGCCACTCTTCCTCCTGATCGGCTTATGGGTCGCAGTCCGAGTGGTGAGGCAACGTGCTGCACTTGTCGCGACGGACCCTGACATCCCCGATGACGACGGGCGCGGCTGATGGCCGGATTCATCCTGCTCGCCGTGGTGCTGACGATCGCGGCCGTGCTGCTGGTCGCATGGCCGCTCGTCGGACGCCGCGCGGGCACGCAGCCCGCACCGAAAGCGGCGCTCGGCGCTGCGCTCGTGATCGTGATCGGCGCCGCCGGCTGTTATATCGCCTGGAGCAACTGGCCGTGGGGCGAGCCGCCTGACGGCGATCTGCCCCAGAACATGGTGTCGCGGCTCGCGCGACAGCTCGAGCGCAATCCGGACGATCTTCCCGGATGGCTGATGCTCGGCCGATCCTACGTAGTGCTGCAGCAGCTGCCTCTGGCGGTGCGTGCTTTCGAGCGGGCCGATCGGCTCGCCGGCGGCCGTAACGTCGATGCCCTGGTGGGGCTTGCCGAGGCGCTCGCGCTCGGCGATCCGGCGGAGCTTGATGGGCGGGCGGGAAAACTCATCGAGCGCGCCATCACGCTCGATCCGAATTCCGGCAAGGCGCTTTTTTATGGCGCCGCCGCGGCGTTGCGCCACGGCACGCTGCCCCTGGCGCGGGAGCGATTCCAACACCTGCTGACGCTTGATCCGCCCGCCAAAGTCCGGCCGATCCTGGAGCAGGAGATCGCGACCATCGACCACGAGCTCGCCGATCAAGCGCTCGCGCCGGCAGCGCCACTCGCAGCGGCCCCCACGGGAGCATCGGGAGCGGCGGATGGCGCAGCCATACGCCTCAATGTGGTGCTCGCGCCCACGATTGATGCACACGACAGCGGCGCGGCGCCGCTGTTCGTCATCGTGCGCGACCCGCGCCGCCCCGGGCCACCGCTCGCGGTGAAGCGCCTAACGAGCCATTTTCCCCAGCACGTGGACTTGACGCCCGCGGACTCGATGCTCCCGGAGCGACGCTTCGCCGCGGGCGACAAAGTGCAGGTCATCGCGCGAATTGCGCGTTCAGGGCAGGCAACGGGCGCGACGGGGGACCCCTTCGGCGAAATTAGCTACCTCGTAGGGCACGACGGACTGGCAAATGTCGTGATCGACCATATAACCCCCTAGGCGGGACTCATTTCCCGTCGATTGTGGTTTGTCTTGCACTGCGGCATAGGTCTTGCTGTAAGGCATTCGACAGTTGGATTTGTTGACGCGCCCACCGGGCAAGCGCAACGTGTAGCACGATCAGGAGAACCATATGACTCAGGAAAGGACCCAGGACGGGCGAACATCCAATCGCGGGTTCGCGTCGATGAAACAGGAGCGGCAGCGGCAGATCGCCAGCATGGGCGGCCGTGCCGTACCTGACGAGAAACGCAGCTTTTCACAGAATCGCAGGCTTGCCGCCGAGGCCGGCCGCAAGGGTGGCCAGAGCGTGCCGGGCGCGAAGCGCAGCTTCTCGCAGAACCGCGAGCTTGCAGCGCAAGCAGGCCGCAAAGGCGGCCAGAGCGTGCCGGATGAGAAGCGCAGCTTCTCGCAGAATCCGGGGCTCGCGGCCGAGGCAGGGCGCAAGGGTGGCCAGGCGAGCCATCACGTCACTGGCGAAGTGGAACCCGCAACGCTTGTGCGCAAGCTCTAGTTGCAAAGATTGCACATCCCTTGCAGAAATTGCAGCGTTCAAGGCTGAGACACTGTGTCTTAGCGCGAGCGTAAGCATAGCTTTAACAACTTCCGTCCACTCTCCGTGCGCCTAGCCGTGCGGTCGGTGGCGGTTCTAGCCACAGCACTTCCGGCCGTTGCGGACGCAGCGGCCGGGTCTCCTGCCGACAGTTCCGAGTTTGTGCTGCTGGCGCAGATCGCAGTTCTCATCCTCGTGGGTCGCCTGTTGGGCGAGCTCATGCAGCGTGTCGGCCAGCCGGCGGTCATCGGACAGCTGTTGGGGGGCGTCCTTCTCGGGCCCTCATTTTTCGGATTCCTGTGGCCGTCCGCTCAGCACGCGCTGTTTCCCGCGAATCCGCATCAGATGAGCATGATCAACGCGGTCGCGCAGCTCGGAATTCTGATGCTGCTGCTGTTGGCGGGAATGGAGACGGACTTCGGCCTCATCAAGCGCATCCGGCGCGCGGCGCTTTCCACTTCGATCAGCGGCATCGCGCTGCCCTTTGCGTGCGGCTTTCTTCTCGGCGAGTCGCTGCCGGCGTCGCTCCTGCCGCAGCCACAGTATCGCCTCATCACCGCGCTGTTCCTCGGCACGGCTCTGTCCATCTCCTCTGTAAAGGTCGTCGCTGTCGTCGTGCGCGAGATGAATTTCGCGCGCCGCAATCTCGGACAGATCATTCTCGCCACCGCCATTATTGATGACACGGTCGGCTGGATCATCATCGCCGTGACGCTGAGCTTGGCCTCGCGCGGCCGCGTGGATTTCCATTCCGTCGGCGCAAGCGTCCTCGGCACCGTCGTGTTTCTGATTGCAAGCTTCACTCTCGGTCGTCGCGTCGTATTTGCCCTCATCCGTTGGACCAACGATCACTTCGTGAGCGAAGCGGCGGTCGTGTCTTTGATCCTGCTCATCATGGCGGGGATGGCGTTGGCGACGCAGCTCATCGGAGTTCATACGGTGTTGGGCGCCTTCGTGGCAGGCATCCTGATCGGCGAGTCCCCCATCCTGACGCGCGAGATCGGCGAGCAGCTGGGCGGCCTCACCAATGCGCTCTTCATGCCCGTTTTCTTCGGGATCGCGGGGTTGACCGCGGATCTGACGATTCTGCGCCATCCGAATTTTCTCATCCTCACACTCGGCCTCATCGTGATCGCGAGCGTCGGCAAATTCTCCGGCGCCTTCGCCGGAGCCTATTGGGGCGGCCTCACGCGTCGCGAAGCACTCGCGCTCGGGTGCGCGATGAATGCTCGCGGCGCGACCGAGGTGATCGTCGCGTCGATTGGCCTGTCGATGGGCGTCCTCACCCAGAACCTCTATACCCTGATCGTCACCATGGCAATGATCACGACCATGATCATGCCGCCGACGTTGCGCTGGACTTTGAACCGGGTGCCGCTGTCAGCCGCGGAGAAGGCGCGCCTGGAAAAGGAGGAAGTCGAGAGCCGCGGATTTGTCCCGCAGCTCGAGCGACTCCTCGTCGCTGTCGACGACAGCATGAACGGCGCATTCGCGGCGCGGCTGGCAGGACTCATCGCCGCTACCCGCGGAATGCCGGTGACCGTTCTGCAGGAAGACATCGAAACTTCAACGCGGCGTGCGGAGCACGTGCTCAAAGGGGCCGCCGCCGCCGGGCGGCCATCCGCGCGCGCCAGCTCTGAGGCGCGACCGCCCGCAGTGGACGTGACCACGCGCTCGCAGCAGGCGCTGTCTGCCGAGGCGGTGGCGCTCGAGGCCGACCGCGGCTACGACCTTCTCATGATCGGCAGGGACCCGGTGCGCGGCGGCGATGGTGGATTTGATGAAGAGGTGTCGCGCACCGCGGCCGCGTTCGAAGGGCCCATCGCCGTGGCGCTGGCGCTCGGCACGCATGCACAGGATGCCTCGTGCGCGAATCTCAATATTCTCTCTCCCGTCACCGGCAGCGAGGTCTCGCGTCACGGAGCTGAAGTGGCAGTGGCACTGGCGCGCGCGACGCGCCGACCTTTGACGGTGTTGTATGTCGGTGCCTCAGCGAAGCGCACCCAGCCGCTGGCCATTCTGGGCGCGCAGCGCCGCGAGCAGGAGGCCGTCCTCAAGGACATCGTGAAAATCGCGGATCAATATGGCGTGCGTGTACGCACCGCCGTCACGGCGCATTCCAGCCCCGGCCAAGCCATAATCGATCACGCCAACCGTGGCAAGCACAACCTCATCGTCATGGGCGTCAGCCGGCGGCCCGGGGCGACGCTGTCATTCGGCGAAGTCGCGGCAACGGTGCTACAAAATACCGAGCGCTCAGTCCTCTTCGTCGCAAGCTGACGCGCGCTCGGCCGCGCCCGTATAATCGGCTGCCTTGAAAATCAGACCTACCAACGAGCGTCGATCCGCACGTCAAGCGCACGACCACAGCCATGCGCACGGCGGCGGACATAATCATGGCCACGGTCATGACCATGATCACAGTCAAGATCATGCGCCAGCTCCGTCCATGCAGGGCAAGCTCGCTCTTGCGGTGACACTCAATCTGGTCTTTGTCGGCGTGGAGCTTGCGTACGGTTTCATCGCCAACTCGGTGGCGCTGATCGCCGACGCGGGTCATAACCTAAGCGACGTGCTGGGACTGGCCGCCACTCTCGTCGCCGCGATTCTGGCCACGCGCCCCGCGAGCGGTCGATTCACCTATGGCATGCGTCGTGCGTCGGTGCTTGCCGCCTTGGGCAATGCCGTGCTGCTGCTGTTCACGAGCGGCGCCATCGCGTGGGAAGCCGTGCAGCGCCTGCTAGAACCGCAGGCCGTCGGCGGGGAGATCGTGATGGTCGTCGCCGCATTAGGCATGATCATCAGCGGCGGCAGCGCGTGGCTTCTGGGCGGCCACGCGCACGCACACGATCTCAATATCCGCAGCGCCTTTTTGCACATGGTGGGCGATGCAGTCGTTTCCGCCGGCGTCGTGCTGTCGGGACTCATCATTTTGCGCACCGGCTGGACCTGGGTCGACCCTCTGGTCAGCATCATCGTGGTCACGGCCATCCTGGTGGGTACCTGGGGCCTGTTACGCGATGCGCTGCATTTATCCATGGATGCGGTTCCGCGCCGCATCGATCTGCAGGAAGTGCACACCTACCTCTCGACCCGCAGCGGCGTTGCCGAAGTTCATGACCTGCACGTCTGGGGAATGAGCACCAGCGAGGCCGCATTGACCGTACACCTGGTCGCACCGACGGTGAGCCCGCACGATGACCTGTTCAGGAACTCCATCTGCGATGAGCTGCGTCAGAAGTTCGGCATCCGCCACACCACCTTGCAGGTCGAGTTCGACAGTTGCCAGCGCGCCTGCGGCAGCTGATCGTCAGTGCGGGGCCAGCCATTGTGCCAGCTCCGGCAATAGCTTCTTCTTGAAATCGGACTCCTCCTGAATGTGCGCAGCGGCCTTGGCCGCCTCGTAGCGCGCGCCCTCGGAGGCCTGCGCCTCGGGCGTCGCCAAGAGCTCACGCCCGATGGCAGGATCCGCTGAGGCCTGCGCGATCGCCGCCAGCATCTGTGCGCCGCGGCCCGCGGGCAGTTTCACGAAAATGGGCGCGCGCTCGGGGAGCACATCCTTCCACACGAGCGCGGGATCGTTCGACTGCAGCGCGACCTGGATCAGGAAGCGGTTCACGCGGCCGTTGGAGATTTCGTCGGTGAGCGCGATTTTGACGTTCTCATCGATGAAGGCCGCATCCTGAGCGGCCGCCAACGCATAATAAAAACGCAACTTGTCCTCGGTCGAGGACGCGGCCTTGCCGAGGGAGCGCAGTTGATCGAAGGTCGCCTGGTCGGCGTAGCGCCCCACGGTTTGGATCACGGGCGAACGCAGATCGGACGGCAGCGAGGTCGGATTGGCGATGAAGGCGGCGAAACGCCGCTTGCATTCGGCAATCACCGCCTCATCGCCGAATCGACCCAGCGCGCCGATGAGTGTCGCCCGCAAGAGGACCGTCTGATTGGTATCCTGTGGCCGAGCGTCCCAGCCGACCCGATCAAACGCCGGTCGCAAGAGGTGCACCGCATAGCGTCGAAATGCGGTTCGAACCGGCGCGCGCCGCGCAAGATCGTCAATCGCGCCGAGCTTCGCGACGACATCGCTCCAGACGACGAGCGTGGGTTCCGCCGTAAGCCGACGTGTGAGATCAAGATAGTCGCTCACCGGGACGCGTCCCGCTTCAGCCAGCGCCCATTCGTCCGCCAGGAGATCCACGCGATCAGCGGGCGCGAGCGCAGGGTAGAGCCTCGTCAACGCAGATAGGGCGGCACTGTCATATTGAACGCGGTAGTAACCGGCATCGCCGAGATTGGCTTTAACGGGCTTGCCGCAACCGGCAAAACTGACCGTCGCCGGGGTCTTGCCGACGAGGATGGTACGCGAGGTCTCCGCGCCCGCGATGACGCCGATCTGCACCGGGACATTCCATGTCAGTGCGGCCGCCGTCGGGTCGCCGATGGAGAAGCGTTCCTGCTTCAGCACCGCGACCGTGTGGCCGCTCTTGCACGACGAGGCGAGGCGAATCAGAGGAATGCCCGGCTGCTCGGTGAATCCCGTCGCAATCTCGGCGACCGGCTTCCCGGAGGCTGCCTCCAGTGCGGCCCACAGATCGCCGGTGGTTGTATTCGAATAGGCGTGAGCTTTCATGTAGCGACGCATGCCGTCACGAAAGACATCCTCGCCGAGATACATCTCGAGCATGTGCAGGAATGCTTCGCCTTTCTGATAACTGATGGAATCGAAGGCCGTGTTGATCTGGCTCTCGTCCGCGATCTGCATCTGGATCGGGTGGGCCGTGGAGCGCGCATCCGAGCTCATGGCGAGTTCCTTCGATGCATGCTGGCGCAACCACACTGACCAATCCGGATTGAGCGTATCGGCGACCTTTGCCGCCATCCAGGAGGCGAAGCCTTCGTTCAGCCACAGATCATTCCACCATGCCATGGTGACGAGGTCTCCGGACCATTGGTGCGCCATCTCGTGCGCGACGATCTGAAAGACTACCTGCCGCGTGGCCTCGGATGAGGACGCCGGGTTCACCAAGAGAGCGTCGTCGATGAAGGTCATGCCGCCCCAGTTCTCCATGGCGCCGGCGGAGAAATTACCCGGGATGGCGATGGAATCAAGCTTCGGCAGAGGATAGGGCACGCCGAAATAATTGTTGTAATAGGCGAGAATCCTGACGGCGGCCTTGAGCGCCTCGCGACCCTGCTCGGCCTTGCCCTCGACGGCCCAAACCCCGATGTCCGTGCCGCTCGAGGCATCATGAATGCGCTGCAAATGCCCGGCGCACAGCACGAGCAGATAGCTCGACATGCGCGGTGTGCGTGCAAACGAGGTCTTCTTCAGCGCAACCCCGCGCGCATTGGTGCCCGCGGGCGCGGTATTCATGGGCGGCGTGTTCGATACGACGGCAAGGTCCTCCGGCAGCTCAACCGACAACTCGAAGGTTGCCTTGAAGACCGGTTCGTCCCAGCCGGGAAACATGCGCCGCGCATCCGTCGCCTCGAACTGCGTCACCAGCATTCGTCGGGTTCCAGCGGCGGTTGCGTAATCGTTGTAGTAGATGCCGGCCGGCGTCGCAGGGATGCGGCCGGAGAATGCAATCGAGAGCGTATGACGACCCATGGGCAGCGCGTGGGCAAAACGGAAGGTCGCAGTCTCGCGCTGCGCATCCATACTCACCTTCGCAAGCGCACTGCCGTCGCCGACGAGCGCGACCTTTTCAATGCCGAGATTGACGGCGTTGACGGTGACGACATCCGTTGCGCGGCGCACATCCACATCGATTTCTTCGCGACCGCTGAATTTGAGCTGTTCAAGGTCGGGGGCAAGGTCTATGCGGTAGGCCGTCGGCACCACATCCTTGGGCAGCTGCCCTGGCGTCGCGGCAAAGCTGAAAGGGGATTCGGCCCGGCACGCCAGTGCTGTGCAGAACAGGAGCGCGCAGGCAACCATGAGACGTGCGGCTGACGCCGCAGCGGCCTTGGGCCGCGGCGCAGGGATCGGACGAAGAGTTGAAGGCATCTTATCGAATTCCATTATTGATATATTATTGCAGCATTTACAATAACTTAGATAAGTATCTTGATGTAATTTATCAAATGAGTTTTAACCTGCCGAGCCGCGCGTGTCAGGAAGTGATGCTAGGTGCGCGACGCCAGCGTGCGAGGTTTGGGCAGCACTTCGTAGCCGGGCGCTTCGGGTTCCTGATCCACGATCTGCGCCGGGAATCCCTCGCCGAGCACTTCGATGCCACAGGCCTCCTCAAATCGCTTGATGATGTTCGGCGAGAATTCACGCGCGCCGTAGCGTTGCGCGCCATCCTTGAAGATTTGCAGCACCAAGGGCGAGAGTTCCAACGGTACGCGCAGCTCCTTCGCGAGAGTGTCAAAGAGCCCGACATCCTTGATGACGAGGTCCATGGTGAAGCCGATGTCGCGACTGCCATTGAGGATGACTTGTGACTCGGTCTCGTGGACGAAGGAGTTGCCCGAGGAAATCCGGATCGCCTCGTAGGCGGTGTTCATGTCCATGCCCGCGACTTTAGCCACCGACAGCGCTTCGGCCAGCGCCGCAAGGTGCACGGTGCACAGATAGTTCGTGAGAACCTTCAACACCGACGCCGAACCCAGAGGTCCGGTGTAAAGGATTTGCCGCCCGAGTATCGACAGCGTGGGCAGCCCGCGTTCGAATGCGGCTCGAGTGCCGCCTGCGAAGATCGAAATATTTCCAGTCGCGGCGCGGTGGCAGCCTCCCGACACGGGACAATCCATGGCGCTCGCGCCGCGCGCCTCGACCAGGGCGCCGAGACGCCTCACCTCGGCCGCATCCGTCGTGCTCATCTCCAGCCAGATCTTGCCGGGACTTAAACCCGCAAGAATGCCGTCCGGACGTTCCATGACATCCGCGGAGGCCGCAGGCGAGGGCAGGCAGGTGATGATGACGTCGACCTTCTCGGCCATTGCGCGCGGGGAAGTGCCCACCGATGCGCCGTTTTTCAGGAAGCGACTCTCAAGGGCCTCATTTAAGTCACGCACGGTGAGATCGACGCCATGGCGCGCGAGACTTCCGGCGAGCTTGCCGCCCACGTTACCCAAGCCGATGAAGCCGAATTTGGTATTGTGCATAGGGGAGCCGTGACCGGGGGGTTGTCTGCTTGAGTGCGAATCGTGCCATGGGCCTGCGCTGCCGGCGCGTGTGCAACCGCACTCCGCCGCTTCCGTGGCATGATCCGGCAAGGTATCACGGTCGCAGGTAGCGCGAAGCACGCATGACGGTCAAGGTGGCAGTCCTCGGGGAGATTCCAGCGCCGGCCAGCGCCTCTGCGCTGACGCGCTGGTACGTGCTCCTTGTGATGTGCATGGTCTACACGCTCAGCATCGCCGACCGCTACGTCGTCTCAACCGTGCTCGAGCCGATCCGTCTGGAAATGCATCTCACCGATTCCGGAGTGGCGTTTCTGACCGGCGTATCGCTTGCTCTCTTCTACGTATCGTTTGGCATTCCGATCTCGATCCTTGCCGACCGGCTGAACCGCCGCAACATCATTGCGGTATCGCTCATCGTTTGGTCCGGCATGACTGTGCTATTCGGGCTCGCCGGAAGCTACTGGCAACTGCTCACTGCGCGCATCGGCGTCGGCGTCGGCGAGGCGGGCGGCACGCCGGCCGCAAGCTCCATCATCGCGGACTACTTCCCCTGTGCCCGTCGCCCGATGGCGCTCACCGTCTTTTCATTGGGTGCGCCGCTGGGCGCCTGGGTGGGCTATGACCTCGCGGGCCGCATTGCCGATGCGTATGGCTGGCGCGCCGTGTTCTTCGCGCTCGGTGTGCCGGGGATCGTGTTCGGCGCCTGGGTGTACCTCACGATCCGCGAACCGCGGCGCGGGCAAATGGATGCCGTGGGCAGCGGGCGCAAGCCCTCGATCATCGAGACCCTAAAGTTTCTCTCGGGCCAGCGCTCGGCGGTGCACCTCATGTGGGCGAGCGCCCTCACGGCACTGTGGGGCTGGGGGCTCACCTACTGGACGCCGGCCTTTCTGATGCGCAATTACGGGTTAAGCGCGGGGCAGGCCGGCGGCATCACCGGGCCCATCCATCTCGTCGCAGGAATCGCCGCGACGGTATTCACCGGCTGGTTCCTGGGTCGGCCCTACATGAACGATGCGCGCCGCGTCGTGTGGTTCATGGGGGGCGCGATTGGCCTCGCCACGGTGCCGTCGATCGTCATCTTCTGGACGCACTCGCTCGAGCTTGCGAAGCTGATGCTGTGGATCTTCGTGCCGTCGATCTATTTCTACATCGGACCGTGCTTTGGGCTTCTGAACAATCTCGCGCCTCCGCGCATGCGCGCGCAGTTTTGCGCTTTGACACTATTGGTGGCGAACATCGGCAACCTCGTCGTCGCGCCACAGCTGATCGGGCATTTGAGCGATTACTTCGCCCCGGGCCACATAGCAAATGCCGCCTCGTTGCGCCTGGCGCTGCTGTGCCTGGCGCCGACCGGATTCTGGTCCGCCTACCACTATTTCTCCTGCGCCCGTACGCTGCCGGAGGATCAGGAGCGGGCGCTTGCCGCCGCGCACTGACCAAGCCCCCAAACGCCCGCGACTGCCGGCGATGCGAGCGCTCCTCGCTGCAGTGGTCATGCTCGCAAGCGTCCTCGCCTGTACGAAGTCCGCGGATGATTCCAAACTGCGCCTCATTACCTGGGCCGACTACGCGCCTCCGGATGTGATCGCGCTCTTCAAGAAGGAAACCGGTATTCAGGTGCTGGTGACGTTGTCGAACAACGAGGAGATGATCTCAAAATTGCGCGCCACCGGCGGCGCGGGCTACGACCTCGCACAGCCCTCGCAGGATCGAATCACCGGTGTGCAGCGCGAATTCGGTGTCTACAGGCCGTTTGATTTGAGCCGTGTGAAGGTGGAGCAATTTCGACCCGACATGTTGGAGATCATCCGCAAGAACGCGACTCTCGACGGCAAGCTCTACGGTCTGCCGTATCTTTGGGGCGCCGAGGGCCTGGTCGTCAACACCAAGCGCGCGCGCGTGAGCGATTATTCGGATCTTTGCCGGCCGGACCTGAAGGACAAGACCTCGATGCGGCTGCGGCGCCCGACGCTCATGGCGTTTGCCTTCGCCTCCGGGCAGGATCCGTTTGCGCTATACGACCAACCCGCAGCCTACGCCGCACTCATGGAAAAGGTCGGCCGTACTCTTTCCGCATGCAAAGCGACAGTGCGCTTCTTCTTTGACAATCGCGATCAGCTCTTGAACGGCATGCGCTCCGGAGAGCTGGTGGCCGCCATGATGTGGGATACGGGGGGGTGGGAGCTCAACCGCGAAAACCCGGACATTCAGTTCGTCGTGCCGCGCTCGGGCGCGCTCGGTTTCCTCGACAGCTTCGCACTGCCGGCCAAGGGGCGTAATGCCGCCGCGGCGTACGCGTGGATAAACTTCACTATGCGTCCCGACATTGCTGCACGCATCACGCGCGCCGTCGGCAATTGGACCGCTGCGCGCGGCACCGAAGAGCTGGTCGACCCGCGGATGCGCGCGCAGTACAACGCAAGCTTCCCCGAAGGGGCGTTCAAGAACATCAAATGGTATCCGGCCATCCCGTGGGGGCTCGAGGAGCTTGAGGGCCGGATACTCGATCGGATCAAGGCGGCCAATTGACGACCCCGGATCTTGAAGTCGATTCGCTGGTGAAGCGATTTGCCGACTACAGCGCGGTCGATGATCTGTCTTTCACCGTCGAGCGCGGCAGTTTCTTCTCCATTCTCGGTCCCTCCGGCTGCGGCAAGACGACACTCTTGCGCATGATCGCGGGCTTCATCGCCCCGGACAGCGGCGACATTCGCATCGGCGGCAACAGCATGCAGGCTGTGGCGCCGAACCGGCGCCCGGTCAATATGGTCTTCCAGCAGCTCGCGCTCTTTCCCATGATGTCGGTGGGCGAAAATGTCGCCTTCGGTCTTGCCCGACGCGGCATGGCAAAAGAGGAGCGCAGCCGTCGCGCTGCCGCCATGCTCGAGCGTGTGAGCCTCGGCGGCGCTGCGCACAAACGTGTCGATGAGCTCTCCGGCGGACAGCGGCAGCGCGTTGCGATCGCGCGCAGCCTGGTGCTGGAGCCGACATTGCTGCTCCTTGATGAGCCCCTCGGCGCGCTCGATCTGAAGCTGCGCGAGCATATGAAGATCGAGTTGAAACAGCTGCAGGCGGCTTTCGGGACCACCTTTGTCTACATCACTCACGATCAGTCCGAGGCCCTGGTGCTCTCCGATCACGTGGCGGTCATGAACCGCGGTCGCTTCGAGCAGCGCGGCACTCCGCAGGATCTGTACTACGAGCCCGCGACCGCATTCGTCGCAGGCTTCGTCGGCGCCAATAACCGCATTGCGGGCCATGTCACCGGCAGCTCCGGCGATATTGCAGAGGTTGCGACCGCGCAGGGCTGGCAGGTGCGGGCGCGCAAGAGCGGCGCCGTGGCGCCGGGCGCTGCGGTCGAGGCTTTCGTGCGCCCCGAGGTCGCCGTTCTCGAGCGCGCCGCCGCTCTCTTGCCCAAGGACCACCCGCATCATGCGGGCGCCGTGCAGAGCCTGCTGTTCGATGGCGCCAACTCCGCCGTGCTCCTCACCGAGGAGCTGAGCCGTTTCGAGTTCCGCGTGGCGCTGCCGCAGACCGGAAGATTCGCCGACCTGAAAGTGGGCGAGCGCGTGTTCTTCAGTTTCGATCCGGCGCGCGCCATTTGCTTTGCCGCCGCGGACGCGGCACGGACCTAACATGTCGAGCACTCCCGCGCAGCGCCTGTGGCAGCGGCGGCTCGTGCTGACGCTGCTGCTCGCGCCGGCGCTCCTGTGGCTCTTTGCGCTCATCGTGCTGCCGCACATCGATCTTGCGCTGTTGTCATTTCGGACGCGCAGCGCGCCGCGCCACTATCAGCCGAGCCTCACCCAGTACCGCACATTCTTCACCGAGCCTCTGTACTGGCATATCTTCGTACGCACGGCACTCTTGTCGGCCGTGGCGACGACTTTGACGCTCGTCATCGCCTTTCCGATCGCCTGGGTGATCACCAAGGTCGCGCAGGGCAGAACGAGCGCACTTCTTTTTGTGGTGTGCCTCATCCCTTTCTGGGTGAGCGAGACGGTACGCGCACTCGGCTGGCTCATTCTGCTGCGCGAATCAGGAGTGCTGCCGGCATTGCTGGTGAAGCTCGGCATCACGACCGTGCCGGTGGAGCTTCTCTATCATGACGCTACCATATTGACGGGGCTCGTCTACACGTCGCTCCTCTTCATGGTCGTGCCGCTCGTGAGCAGTCTGGAAAGCCTCGACAATTCCCTGATCGAGGCGGCGTACGATCTGGGCGCCAATGGCTTTGCGATTCTGCGCGACATCGTCATTCCGCACGCGGCGCCGGGGATTACCGCGGGCTGCATCGTCGTGTTCATGTTGACGCTCGGCAACTATCTGACGCCGAATCTCCTCGGTGGCAAGAACTCACAATGGTTCACCGAGCTCATCTATACGCAATTCATCGTGCGCTTCAATTGGGAGCAGGGCGCAGCCTTTGGCTTTTTGCTGCTCGCGCTGTCGACCACGATGGTGGCCCTCGGGCTGCGTTTGAGCGGCCAGCGCTTCGTCGACGTCATGCGCCGCTCATGATTGCCTCGCTGCCCCGTTCCGCCTGGCTGCGCACCGCGACCGTGGCTTATGTTGTGGCCTTTCTGCTGTTCCTGTTCGTGCCGCTCATCATCGTCGCAGTCTTCGCCTTCAACGACGCGCCCTATCCGGCGCCGCCTTGGCGCGGCTTCACGCTCGACTGGTTTACCGGCAATGCGGCTTCGGGCCGCGTGGGACTCTTTCATGATGCCGCGTTGCTCGGCAGCATCTGGACCAGCGTCGTGGTTGCAATCTGGGTCACGGCGCTGTCGGTGGCCGTCGGCACGGCCAATGCCTTTCTCATGGAGCGCTACCGATTTTTCGGCAAGGAGACCCTCTCGGTGCTGATGCTCGCGCCGCTCGTCATTCCCGGTGTCATCCTCGGCATTTCAATTCTTTCGCTGTCGAGCCGCATTGCCGATCTGCTGCTCGCAGTCTTTGATCTCGATCTGGATTTTCTGCGGCCCGGCCTGCCGCTCGTCGTGCTCGGCCAGTTCTCCTACATCGCGACCATCAGCACACTCATGATCAGCGCGCGCCTGCAGCGCTTTGATCGTACTCTGGAGGAGGCGGCGCTCAATTTGGGGGCCTCGCACGCCGCGGTATTGCGCACCATCACATTTCCCTTTCTGCGCCCGGCGCTCATCGGCTCGGCGGCAATCTCATTCCTGATGTCATTCGAGAACTTCAACACGACTTTGATGCTGGTTGGCGCCGATCCGCCGCTCACCGTCATGATGTATGGACGCATGCGCGAGGGGGCGACGCCGGTGCTGAATGCCGTCAGCCTGTTCCTGATGCTGGCGTCCGCGCTTTTCGCGCTGACGTTGATGCGCGGCAGTTCCCGAGGCGCCGCGGCACCGCGCCCATCGCCCTAGTGCGCCCCACCTGACATCGATCTCTAAGAGCTGACGCGCATGAAACTTTCCGACATTAAGACTTTTGTCGTCGGTAATCCTCCGCCGCACAACGGCAGTCGCTACTTCGTGTTCGTCAAGCTCGTGACGGACGGTCGTGTGGAGGGAGTGGGGGAGGCGTACTGCGTGCCGTTCGATCCGCATCTCGTCGCGCGCATGATCGAGGACGTCTTCGAACGCTATCTCAAAGGCCAGGATCCGCATGACATCGAGATGATGTGGCGGCGGGTCTACTCGGCCGGCTTCACCCAGCATCCAGATCTGACGCTGATGGGAGTCTTGAGCGCGCTCGAGATGGCCTGTTGGGACATCATCGGTAAGGAGGCGGGCCAGCCCGTCTACAAGCTCCTGGGCGGCCGGGTCCACGAGCGGCTGCGCTCCTACACCTATCTGTATGCGCGCGCGGGAGACAGCTCCGACGTCTACATGGACCCGGATCTTGCCGCCGAGCGCGCGGCGGAGTACCTGGCGCAGGGCTTCACCGCGCTCAAATTCGATCCGGCGGGACCGTACAGCGCCTTCGACGGCCGGCAGCTGCGACTCGCCGACCTCGAACGCTGCGAGCGCTTCATGCGCCAATTGCGCGAGGCGGTCGGGATCAAGGCGGATCTGTTATTCGGTACCCATGGTCAGATGACGGCGGCCGGTGCGATCCGACTCGCGCGGCGTCTGGAGCCGTACGATCCGCTGTGGTTCGAAGAACCCGTGCCGCCGGATGCGCCGCAGGAGATGGCGAAGGTGGCGCGCGCCACGACGATTCCGATTGCGACCGGCGAACGCTTAACGACCAAGTATGATTTTGGCCGCCTGCTCGATGCCGGCGCCGCGGCTATCCTGCAGATGAACCTGGGGCGGGTCGGGGGGATCCTCGAGGCCAAAAAAATCGCTGGCATGGCGGAAGTGCAGCATGTGCAGATCGCGCCGCACCTGTACTGCGGCCCCGTGGTGGGCGCGGCCAACATCCAGCTCGCGACCTGCAGCCCGAATTTTCTCATCCTCGAAGGCATCGAGCGTTGGGACGGTTTTCACGCCGACGTGCTGAAGAAACCCATTCTGTGGCAGGACGGTTTCGTCATTCCTCCGACGGAGCCGGGATTGGGAGTGGAGTTGGACGAAGCGTTCATCAAAGAGCACCCGTATACAGGCGATATGCTGCAGCTCGAGATGGCTGCGCGCCCGATCGTGTGAATGGAGGTATTCGACTACATCGTCGTCGGCGCGGGAACGGCGGGCTGCGTCGTGGCGAACCGCCTCTCGGTGAGCGGTCGGCGGAAAGTGCTGCTGCTGGAAGCCGGTGGCTCGGACCGGCGCTTCTGGATCCAGCTGCCGATAGGCTATGGGCGCACCTTCAACGACCCGCGCGTCAACTGGATGTATGAGGCCGAGCCTGATCCGGCGCTCGCCGCCCGGCGCTTGTTCTGGCCGCGCGGCAAGGTGTTGGGCGGCTCCGGATCCATCAACGCGCTGGTCTACTACCGTGGCCTGCCGAATGATTTTGATGATTGGCGCGCGCTCGGCAATCCCGGCTGGGGCTTCAGTGACGTGCTGCCGTACTTTCAGCACTTCGAGGAACGCGCGGATACCCCGACCGCGGCGCAGCGCGACGATCCTCTGCTCCACATCACGAATGTCGCAGCGGACGTCCATCCGTTGTGCCAGCAATTTCTCGACAGCTGCCGCGCGCGCGGCCTTGCGCACGGGGACTTCAATGGCCCGCAGGGTGAGGGCGTCGGCATCTATCAGATCATGACTCGAAACGGCCGGCGTGAATCGACCTCCAGGCGCTATCTGCATCCGGCACTACGCCGCGCCAATCTCGCGTTACGGCTGCACGCGCAGGTGCTGCGCATTCTTTTTGAGCAGCGTCGCGCGGTCGGCGTGACTTATCGACATGCCGAGCGCACGCTCGCAGCAAGAGCGAGCAAAGCCGTGATCCTCTGCGGCGGCGCCATCAATTCGCCGCAGCTGCTGCAGCTTTCAGGCGTCGGCGCGGGCGCGCTTCTGACACGACACGGCATCGAGGTTGTCGCCGAGAGCCCAGCCGTGGGCCGCAACCTGCAGGATCATCTGGCGGTGTCGTATTTCTACCGCTCGAGGGTGCCGACACTCAATGACGTGTTTCTGCCGCTCTCCGGCAGGATCAAGATCGCACTGCGCTACCTTGCGAGCCGGCGCGGACCGCTCGCCATGAGCGTCAACCAGGCCGGCGGCTTCGTCAGAAGCGAGACGTCGCGATCCCGGCCAAACCTGCAGCTATATTTCAATCCGATCAGCTATACGACCCAGGGAGTGATGTGCCGGCAGTTGCAGCCGGATCCGTTCTCCGCCTTTCTCTTGTCCTTCAATGCCTGCCGACCCACCAGCCGCGGCCACCTTGAGATTCGCTCCGCGGATCCCTTCGACGCGCCTGCCATCCATCCGAACTCGCTCGCAACCGAAGAAGACGTGGCCGATGTCATCGCCGGCGTTCGTCTCCTGCGCTCGATTG
>Ga0302326_10005561_pt1 | contig 28733 bp, 25 predicted proteins | sample Palsa_T0_3_FD_202264 | JGI IMG/M metagenome (GOLD analysis project Ga0302326, IMG submission 202264) | Peat permafrost microbial communities from Stordalen Mire near Abisko, Sweden - Palsa_T0_3 | ecosystem: Environmental > Terrestrial > Soil > Palsa > Peat permafrost | place: Sweden: Abisko... | reverse complement strand
CCCGCGGCGAATCGAACACCCTGTGCACGGCCAGGGTGAGCTCTACCGCCCCGAGATTCGACCCGAGGTGGCCGCCGGTGCTGGTGACGGACTCAATGATGAACGCCCGGATCTCCTCGGCCAGGATGCGCAGTTCCGCCTGGTCGAGATCTTTTATGTCCGCCGGTGTCTCGATGCTCTGAAGGATCATGGCTCTCCCGCCCACGCTAGCCCGTCTGACCCGGTCGGGGCCTACACGGAGCGGCCGAGACGATCAGGAAGAACCGGCCGCGCCGGCCTTGGCCAAGAACGTCGCCTCGTTGACCAGCACGCGTGTCATCCGACCCGCTCCGATGAGCCCGCCACCGTCCCGCTCGAGACGGGCCGCCGAGACGGTGAAGATGAGGCGCCGGCCTTCGACCTTGACCAAGGTGGCCTCGGCGAGGACCACCGTGCCGATGCCGACCGGGGCCAGGTGGTCGAACTGCACTCGGGTGGCCACGCTGGTCTGCGCGGCCGTCAGATGACCGTCGATGGCACGGCAGGAGGCCTCTTCGCACATGGCGATGAGCCGGGGGGTGGCCAGGACAGGGACCTCTCCCGAGCGGAAGTACCGGGCCGTGTCCTCCTCGCCGACCGTCAGCTCCACTTGGGCCGTGAGGCCGGAGTGGGGTCCGTGTCCCGCGGGTGGGGCACCGTCGGAGGATGAGCTGGACACGACGATTACGATACCGCCCGTGACCGATACGTCCCTGATCGACGGCGATGTCCTCCAGCGAGTCCTTTCGGCGGCGCTCGCCAACGGGGGCGACATGGCGGAAGTATTCGCCGAGGACAGTGCCACGGCCACCGCCATGCTCGACGACCGCCGCATCGAGGAGCTCTCGTCGGGCCGGTCCCGCGGAGCGGGCATCCGGGTGGTTGCCGGCGAGACGACCGGGTTTGCGCACACCTCGGACCTGAGCGAGGCCGGGCTCCTGGCTGCGGCGTCGGCGGCGGCGTCGGTGGCGCGTGGCCGCGGCGGCGGCGGGCGCACGGTCGCGGTGGCACTCGGGCCGCCGGCGGTCCATGACCGCGGGGCGCGGACCCTGCCCGGCACGGTCGCCAAGTCCACCAAGCTCGATCTCCTCGTCCGGGCGGACGAGGCGGCTCGGGCCGCGGGTGGGTCGATCAGCCAGGTACAGGTGGGTTGCGGTGACAGCCGCCGACGGGTCCTCGTCGCCAACTCGGACGGCCTCTTGGCCGAGAACGACCAGATTCGTACCCGCTTCAACGTGATGTGCGTGGCCAACGGGGACACGGGGATGCAGACCGGCTATGAGTCGTTGGCCCGCACCGAGGGCTACGAGATCTTCGAGCGTTACAACGTCGAGGACATTGCCCGGATCGCGGCAGGTCGGGCCCTGGCCAAGCTCTCTGCGCGGGCCGCCCCGTCCGGCGAGGTCCCGATCGTCCTAGCCGGCGGCAGCGGCGGCATCCTCTTCCACGAGGCCTGCGGCCACGGCCTCGAGGCTGACCACATCCTCAAGGATGCCTCGGTGTACACCGGGCAGATGGGGAAGCTCGTGGCGAGCCCGCTGGTCACCTTGGTCGATGACGGCACCGTCCTCGGCGAGTGGGGCAACGTCGCATTCGACGACGAGGGCCACGCACCGAGCCGCAGCGTGCTCATCGAGAACGGGGTGCTCACCGACTACATGTGGGACTGGCTTCGGGCTCGCAAGGAGGGGCGGACCTCGTCGGGAAACGGTCGCCGGCAGTCCTATCAGCATCTTCCCATGGTGCGGATGACCAACACGTACCTCCTCGCCGGCCGCGAGAACGCGGATGAGATCGTGGCGCAGACCCCCTCGGGCGTCTACGTCTCGAAGCTGGGGGGCGGACAGGTCAACACGACGACCGGGGATTTCGTGTTCGGCACCACCGAGGCCTACCTGATCGAGGACGGCCATCTCACAGAGCCCCTTCGCGATGCCAATCTGATCGGGAACGGACCTGAGGTGCTCCGCCGCATCGACGCGGTGGCCGACGACTTCGACATGACGCCGGGCACCTGCGGCAAGGACGGGCAGAGCGTCCCTGTCGGTTGCGGGCAGGCCACCCTGCGCATCACCGGTGTCACCCTGGGGGGGACGGCGTAGTGGGCGATCTCCTCGCGCTGGCGTCGTCGCTCGTCGACCAGGCCGGATCCGGAGAAGGGATGGAGGTCTACGTCACCCGTGGCTCCGAAAACGAGGTGCGGGCCTACGACGGTGAGGTCGAATCGCTCACCTCTGCGGACTCCTCGGGGGTCGGCATCCGCGTTCTCCTTGACGGCACGGGGGGCGAGGGGCGCCGGCTGGGGTTCGCCTGGGCCGGATCACTCGATCCGGCGGTGGTCCAGGACGCCCTGGGCGCCGCCCGGGACAATGCGCGCTATGCCACCCCCGACCCTGATGTGGTCCTGGCCGAGCCGGACGGCGTGCCGTCGGTCGAGCAGGACCTGTGGGACGACGCGGTCATCACCGTCCCCATGCAGGACAAGATCGCGCTGGCGCTCGAGCTCGAACGGTCCACCCGCAGCGCCGATCCGCGGGTGCGCCAGGTGTCCTCGGCCGACTACTCGGACAGTCGGGTCGAGGTGGCACTGGCCTCGACGACCGGAATTCGGTCCGAGACCCGGCGGACGACGGCGTTCGTCTCGGTGGACGCCATCGCCGGCGAGGGCGCTGATTCGCAGACGGGGACCGGTTTCAGCGTCGGCCGGTCGCCCGCGACGCTCCATCCGGACGAGGCCAAGGCCGATGCCGTGCTTCGGTCTACCCGTCTGCTCGGTGCGCAGAAGGCCCGGTCGGCTCGGTGCACCGTCGTCTTCGACCCGCGGGTCGTGTCGACGCTCCTGTCGGTGGTGGGCTCCGCCCTCTCCGGCGAGGCAGTGGTGAAGGGCAGGTCGCTCTTCGCCGGGAGGATCGGCGAGTCGGTGGCCAGCGGCGACTTCACGCTGACCGACGATCCCACCAACAGCCGGGCATTCAGTGCGTCGTCCTACGACGGCGAGGGGCTCGCCTGCCGGAGCAATGTCCTGATCTCCGACGGCATGCTGCGCATGTTCGTGTACGACACCGTGTCGGCCCGCCGCGCCCAGACCCGCTCGACCGGATCCGCCGTCCGGGGCGGCTTCTCGGGCACTCCGTCGGCCGGTTGCCGGGCCCTCGTGCTCGCGCCCGGCACGAAGAGCGCCGAAGAGATCCTGGCCTCGGTCGGCGAGGGGCTGTATGTCCAGTCGATCACGGGCGTCCACTCGGGCGTGAACCCCGTGAGCGGCGACTTCTCGGTCGGAGCCGAAGGCCTGATGATCCGCGGGGGATGCCTGGCCGAGCCGGTGCGGGAGGTGACGGTGGCTTCGACCCTGCAGCGGATGCTGCAGGCGGTCGTCGCGGTGGGCGGCGATCTGCGCTGGCTTCCCGGCGTGGCCGCCGGTCAGACACTGGCCATCGCCGATATGCAGCTCAGCGGGGACTGAGGCAGGCGACCCCGGACCCCGGCCTCCTCGGCGGATCAGCTGGCGGTCGAAGAGGCGGGGCTGGACTCCTTGGCCGGCTTGTCCCCGCCGGCGCCGCTCTTGGCCGGCTCGGTCGTGCCCGTGTCGGCCTTGGTCTCCGACGTGGACGAGCCCGAGCCGTTCGAGCCCGTCGAATCGGAGCCGGAGCGCTTGTCCTGCGCCCGGGTGTCGGTCTTGTAGAAGCCGCTTCCCTTGAGAACGATGCCCACCGCTCCGAACACCTTGCGCAACGCCCCGCCGCACTCCGGGCACTCGGTCAGCGCCTCGTCGGTGAACTTCTGGACGGCGTCGAGCCGGTGCCCGCACGATGTGCACACGTACTCATAGGTCGGCAATCGGACTCCTTGACTGGCGTTCGCAGCTGCGATTGGCACTCGCAGTCTTCGACTGCCAAGTCTATCCGACCGTGGATGCGTGCAGGCCACACCCAAAGCGGCAACACCCAGTGCTGGGAGGTCGTACACTAACAGTCCGTGTCCGATCGCAGCCTGGCCCATCTCGATCCGCTAGGCGGCGCTCGGATGACCGACGTCACCCCGCGGGAGCCCACCCACCGCCGCGCCCTGGCCAGATGCCGGGTCTCGATGCTGCCCGAAACGACCACTCTGGTGGCCAACAACGCCATCACGAAGGGGGATGTACTGGCCGCGGCCCGGATTGCGGGAATTCAGGCGGCGAAGCGAACGGCCGAGCTCATCCCCATGTGCCACCCTGTCCTGGTCGGCTCCATCGCGGTGAATTTTTCCATCGGCGACGACTTCGTCGAGGTAGAAGCCCAGGTGGAGACCGTTGATCGCACCGGTGTCGAGATGGAAGCGATGATGGCCTGCACCACGGCGGCGCTGACCGTCTACGACATGTGCAAGTCGTCCGATCGCACGATGACGATCGAGCACGTGGCGCTCTGGGAGAAGTCCGGGGGCCGCTCGGGCCCGTGGCGGCGGGCCGAGGCGCATACGTAAACCCGGCGGGCGGCCGCGGCCGTCGCGCCCTGTCTACGTTCTCGGGGAATGACCGGACGACGTGTGGCCGATCGCATCGGCCTCGGCATCGGCATCACCGGCACGGTCTCCTCAGGGATAGGCCGGATGGGCGGGCGCAACGTGGTCATTGCCCGCGCCACCTCGTCGGAGCGGCAAGGTGCGCTCACCCACGCCGACGGCGTCCGGCTGGCCGAATCGGCCGACCTGGCCCTTCGACTCCGGGTCCCTTTCGTGTTCATCGTCGCCTCGAGCGGCGCCGACGTGCTCGACGGCGTGGCCGCGCTGCACGGCTGGGGCAGGGCGGCGGAGGCGATCGCCTCGTGCAGCGGCGTCGTACCCGTGCTCATGGCGGCGACCGGACCGGTGGTCTCGGGGCCGGCCCTCTTGCTCGGGCTCTCCGACCTGGTGATCATGAGCACCGAGGCGGTGGCGTTCGTCTCGGGCCCCCAGATGGTGGCCGAGTTCACCGGCGTCGAAGTCGGCCTCGGGGAGCTGGGCGGCGCCTCCACGCACGCCAGGTCGAGCGGGGTCTGTGCGGTGGAGGCCGACGACGTGGAAGGGGTCCTCGCCGAGCTGCTGGGGTACCTGCCGTCGCACATCGACGAGGTTCCCCCTCCCGCCCCGACCTCCGATCCGGTGCTGCGCTCCGTGCCCGAACTGCGTGATCTCATCCCCGAGCGCAAGTCCGCCACCTACGACGTGCGGGACGTCGTTCGCCTGGTGGTCGACGACGGCGACTTCCACGAGCTGTGGGCGAGGTGGGCCGGTCAGATCGTCACCGGGCTCTGTCGAATCGGCGGCCTCTCGGTCGGTGTCGTGGCGAACCAACCGCGGATCCTGGCGGGCACGCTCGATATTGCGGCGTCGCAGAAGGCCGCCCGGTTCGTGCGGTTCTGCGACTCGTTCAATATTCCGCTCTTGAGCGTCGTCGACACCCCGGGATTCCTCCCCGGAAAGGACCTCGAGTGGAGGGGGATGATCCGTCACGGCGCCGAGCTGGCGTTCGCCTACGCCCAAGCGACGGTGCCCCGGATCTGTCTCATTCTCCGCAAGGCCTTTGGCGGCGCGTACATCGTCATGGACTCCCGTGGAATCGGCAATGACGTCTGCCTGGCCTGGCCCTCGGCGGAGATCGCCGTCATGGGTGCGTCCGGCGCGGTGCAGATACTGCACCGTGGCGTGGACGACGTCCAGCGAGCAGAGCGCGAGATCACCTACGAGGAGGCATTTCTGACCCCGTGGCCCGCCTCCGAGCGGGGTCTCGTCGACCAGGTGATCGACCCCGCGGACACCCGGATCGTGCTCTGCTCCGTCCTTCGGCAGCTGCGCACCAAGCGGGAGTCGGTGGTGGGCCGAAAGCACGACGCTGGCCCGCAATAGCCATGTGAACAGGCCGTCAGGGGATTGACATCATTTCGCAACGAACATGATATTGATTCGCTGTCCAAATGGGTAATGGATGAGGCATGATCAATGCCGTGGAACGGTCGGCAGAGGACTCAATTTTCGTGCTGGAGTCGTGTCACAGCACCTGGATCTTCGACACCGAGAAACTACGCTTCCGCCGGATCCTCAAGGGACTGGCCCTGGAGGCCCACGCCGCGACGACTGCCTGGCGCCCGTACTTCGGCTTGGAGATCGACCCCATATCGGAGTCGTTCGTCGTGCTGTTGAACCCCGAGGGGACCCGTCTGCTCCGGTCCTGGCGCCACGTCGAGCAGTGCCCGCAGTGTGGTGGCGACCAGACAGCAGAACTCTCGCTCGATGATCTGCGGGGAGCGGCGCTGGCCTGAACCCGGTACCGGCCACCGCTCGGCGGTGGTCCGTACGCTGAGGATATCTGGAGCACGCTGGCGGTCCGGTGCGCGGCGTTCTATTCGGCCGACGGGGGCAACCACGGCCGGCGCCGGCGGCGATCGCGCCGTTCGGCCCGTTCGATCTCTCGTTCGACGTCCGACCACATCAGCGGATCGGGGTCCTCGTCGCTGGTGGCGGTCACCCGGGCCCGGGTCATCAGGACGTAGGCGACCGTCCAGAGCACCGCAATGGTGCTCAGCTTGGCCAGGAACCCGGCCAACTGCTGGTCGAGGAGCGGCGTCATGCCCAGCACCTTGATGTGGTGGTCATACGAGGCATAGAGCGAGTGGCGGGCGAAGATCCAGACGATCGAGAGAAAGCTCGGCACGATGGACTGCACGATCAGGTAGCCGCCCCGACCCAGAGCGGAGAGGGGTTGTGAGCCCGGCAGTTCGCTGAGGACCGGCGCCCAGAGGACAAAGCCGGCGAGAAAGACCACGAGCTCGATCAGCACGCGGGCGACGTCCGAGCGGGCCGCCAGGGCCACGGCTCCCGTGGTCAGCGTCCCCACGGCCACGACGGTGACGATGCACACGGCTGGCACGGGCCTGACGACGATCCGCAGGATGCCATCGACGGCGCGCGGCCGGGTGAGTCGTACGAGGATCGGTCGTGGTGTCCCGGTAACCAGAAGGGGCGGCACGGCAAGGATGAGGATGATCCGTTGCAGCACGAGAGCCACGAGGGACCAATGGGCGGCGAGGTCGCCCAGCGGCCACGTGAGCGCCACCAGCAGAATCGCGACCCCCAGGGTGAACCTGAACCGCTGTCTCGGAGTGGGTCGGCAGTTCTCGGCCCGGGTCGCCATCAGATACCACGCGAAGAGTGCGGGGACGACCAGGTACCAAAAGAGGTGGAGATGCCAGTCGAAGGGGTGGTCCAGCGCGGTCAACGGGCGACCGCCGCCGTAGGCTCTTCCCGATGGCTGGCCCGGCACGACTCGATCGCCTCGAACGGGTGACGGACCTCGTGCTCGTCCTGCTCAACACCGAACACCCCCTCACCCTCGACTCGATCGCCCTCCAGGTGCCCGGGTATCCCGAAGAGCACGCAGCGCGACGTCAGGCGTTCGAGCGGGACAAGCGGCTCCTGCGTGACGAGGGGATCCCGGTGCGCACGCAACGACTGCCGGGCCAGGAGCAATACGGGTACCTCATTGAGCGGGACGCGTTCTACCTGCCCGATCTGGCACTCGAACCAGATGAGCAGGTTGCCCTTCATCTGGCCGTTGCCGGCGTTCACCTGGCCGATCCTAGTGGCCGAGATGCGCTGTTGAAGTTGGGAGCCACAGGGATGGGCGAAGTGCGTCCCATCGCCGCGCTGGCGACGCCTCGGGCACTGGTCGACCTCTTCGAGGCCGTTCGAACACATACGGCGGCTTCCTTCACCTACCGCAACGGCCGGCGGCGAGTGACCCCGGCGGGACTCTGGTTCCGCTTCGGGCGCTGGTACCTGGTGGCATGGGATCTCGACCGGGCCGCGGTGCGCACGTTTCGTGTCGATCGGATTGAGGACGCCGTCACCATGGGGGTGCCGGGCGGTGCCGTGCTTCCCGAGGGCATCGACATCAAGGCCTCCCTTCCCGAGGAGCCCTGGCGCACCGACGGTGACGACCACGTCGTCACCCGGATCCGTGTCGACGCCATGGAAGGGCCGAGGGTGGCCGAAGAGGTGGGGAGCGACAAGGTCGAACATCGCCAGGCCGATGGTTCGGTCGTCCTGTGCCTGCGGGTCGCCGGGTTCCCCTCCCTGCGCTCGTGGATCCTCGGCCTGCTCGACCACGCCGAGATCCTCGAACCACCCGCCTTCCGGTCGGAGCTCACGGCCTGGCTCTCACAGATCGTGGGCGCCGCCGCCGCTCCCACAGGGAACCCCCCCGTCGCCGGTCCGCCGATGGTCGACGTCGGAAAGGAGGGTCTCGACGGCGCTCGGGCCATTCCTGGACGGGAGACCAGCCAGCGGTTGCGGCGGTTGTTGGCCGTCGTCGGGTGGCTGGCCCAGGTCGGGGAGGCACCCATCGCCGATGCGGCCCGTCGCTTCGGCATGAAGGAGGACGAGCTCATCTCCGAGCTCGAGCTGGCGGCCTGCTGCGGGGTTCCGCCCTACACCCCCGACACGCTGATGGAGATCGAAGTCTCGGAGAGCTCGGTCCGGGCCTTCTTGCCTTCGGAGTTTGCCCGACCCCGCCGCCTCACCCCGGCCGAGGGATTCGCCGTCGCCGCGTCGGCTCGGCTGATCATGTCCGTCCCCGGGTCCGACGACGGAGCGCTCCGCCGGGCACTCACCAAGCTCGACGCAGCCTTGGGATCGCGCGAGGCGATCGGGGTGGACGTCGACGCGCCGCCCTCCCTTGCTGCCGTGCGCCAAGCCTGCGAGAACGGTCAGCGGGTGGAGATCGACTATCACTCGGCGTCTCGCGACGAGTTGACCACGCGGATCGTCGAACCGGTCCAGGTCACCACCGTGGACGGGCACTGGTACCTCGATGCCTACTGCGAGAGCGCGGGGGACATGCGGCGGTTCCGAGTCGATCGCATCGGCGACGTGCGCCCGCACGGGGACGCCGACCCGTCGAGGTCGCATGGCGTGCGCGCCGCGATCGACGCCTTCGTGCCGGGGCCGGGCGCCGTGGAGGTCCAGCTCCGATTGGGAAAGGGCGCGCAGTGGGTGCTCGAGTCGGTCCCCGTACGGGCGGTCGGCCGATCGTCCGACGGGACGGTTACCGACGTGGTCCTTGACGTTGCCGGAATGGCCTGGTTCGAGCGTCTCCTGCTCCAGCTCGGCACCGACGCCTCGGTCGTGCGCCCCGCCGAGCTCACCGATCTGGCCGCCCGAGCCGCCCGCAGGGTCTTGAAACTTTACCAGGAGGATATAGAATAGCATCAGAATACATGTAAATGTGTAAACCACATAGGAGGCCAGGGATGCTCGGGGTCCATCGGGTCACCTCTGCGAGAGCCCACTACTACCTCTCGGACCTGGCCGGGGAGCTTCCCCTACCGGCGGCGGCAGGGGAGCGGCCGGCAGTGTGGATCGGCCGTGCGGCCGAGGGGCTGGGACTGGGGGGAGAGGTCGATCTGGGGAGACTCCGGGCCGTGCTCGAAGGGCGCCACCCGGCGTCCGGTCACCGTTTGCGCTCTGCGCGGGCCACCGTTCTCGGCTTCGACATGACGTTCAGCGCTCCGAAATCGGTCAGCGTCGTCTTCGGGTTGGGCGGGGACGACGTGGCGCGGGACGTCGTGGCGGCCCATGGGGCCGGGGTGCGCGGCGCGGTGGCCTACCTCGAGACGCACGGCCTTGCGGCCCGGCGCGGGTCGGGTGATCAGCGCGCCATGGTTCCCACGACCGGTCTCGTGGGCGCGTCGTTCACCCACGGGGTCAGCCGCAACCTCGACCCTCATCTCCACACCCATGTCGTGATGTCCAACATGGTCCACGGGATCGACGGCCAGTGGAGCGCGTGCGACCATCGTGGCATCTCGGCGCACCGGAGCGCTGCCTCCGCCGTCTACGAGGCCCATCTGCGCAGTGAGCTTTCGAAGCGACTCGGTGTCGGCTGGGTCAAGGGAGCAGGCCTGCAGACGGAGATTGCCGGCGTGTCCCCGCTGGTGGTCGGCGAATTCTCCTCACGCTCGGCCGACATCCGGATGCGCATGGCGGAGTGGCGATCGTACTCCTCCCGCGGTGCCCGCGTGGCGTGGGCGGCCACGCGGTCCCAGAAGGCAACCGGCGGAAGTTATGAAGAGCTCTCGTCCGAGTGGGGGAGTCGTGCCCGCTCACTGGGCATCGACCCGCTGAGCCTCACGTCCGCCCGGGAGCAGTGCGGCTCGAGGACGGATGTGGCTCGGATCGACGAGCACCGATTCGGCGCCGTCCTGTCGCTGACACCCGACGGAGCGGCGCGCCGCCGGGACATCGTCACCGCCTTTGGGACCGCGGCGGTCGGGGGTGCCAGCGTACAGAGCCTGGAGCGACTGGCCGATCTGTGGACTCCCCCCATCTCCGATCGGGTGCAGATAGGCGTGGCCGAGGATGTCCGCTCGCTGCGCAGCGTGGTGCCAGGACCGCACGTGCTCCGAGAGCTCGGACCTCGGCCGGTGAGTCCCTTCTTGCACGAGATGTGGTGCGACGCAGCCCGCGCCATTGACGTCTACCGCCGCCGATGGGGCGTCGCGGGCGGGGGCGACGCCCTCGGCGTTGCCGCGCTGCCGTCCGGGATCTCGTCGCTCCCCACGGAGCGGCTGGTCGAGCACCTCCAGATCGCTCGGGACGTGGAGCTGACGCGCCATCGGTTGGGGTGGCACTCCGCCCTGGTGCAGGAGATGGACAGGGGGCGTTGACTCAGCGAACCCGGTCAGGTGCAGGGCATTCCACGAAGGGTCGATCTCTCGCAGAGAGCTCGCGCCACGGGTGCCAGGCGTGCGCCGGCGTCAGGAGGACCGAGCCGAACGTTCTCTCCGGGCTCACCACGAGTGCGCGCCCTCGTGATCCACGGGAGATCGTGTCCACCGGTAGCCGGGGCACCCGGACGGTACTGATCGAGCTCGACGGTCGGATGCGTCCCCACTCGGCCACGGCGTGACCCACGGTCGTGGTCGCGAGCTCGTGCTCGCCCGCGAGCGCGCTGAGGTCGCGCAGGGTGGCGACATCGGCGATCCCCGGAAGTACCACCGTGGTGCCGAAGAGGGTGAGGAACCCGTCGGCGGCGGGCCCCCAACGGGCTCGAGCCTGGGACAGGTCCTGCAGGCAGGCCAGCACCAAGAGGCCCTGCCCTGCGCCCTCGCTGAGCATGGCCGGAAGATCGGGGATGGGAGCGATGTTCGCCACTTCGTCGAGGGCGAGCAGTGTGGGCGACGACTGCCCACCACTCCGGTCACGATCGTAGGTGGCGTCCCGCACGTCACCGATGGCGGCGACGACGAGAGGTGCGAATTGATGCTGTCGCCGCCCCGCCGAGCAGATGTACATGGTGTTGGCACCCCGGCAGAAGTCGGCAGCGTCGAGCGGAGGGATCTCGGTGGACTCCAACGCTGCTTGCGACTTGTAGGCGGCGAGGACGCCTGACGCCGTCGACCAGATGCCGGACTGCTCACGGGAGTCCGTGCCGACGATTCCGGCCAACAGGTCGGTTGCCATGGCGTCGTCCCCTACCGTGTGTGAGAGGATGTGCAAGGGAGTGGCGCCGTCGTGTCGATCGATCCAACGCACCACGTTCCGCATCGGGAGGGACTCCAACGCTGCTGCGTGAAGGAGAGGAGCGAGCAACGCACTCGCTCTCTCGGTCCAGTGGTGCTCTCCGGTTGGTCCGGTCCGCACGACGCCACGCGACGCAGCAACCATCGCATCGGATGTCTGGACCGCTGCATCCCACTCGCAGGCGGTAGTAAGTGGAGACCAACCCACCCGTTCGACAGACGTCGGGCATTCGATTTCGCCACTGGGATCGAAGAGAAAGGCCCACCCTTCCCGACGCCGCGCCGTGGCTGTCGACTGCATCACATCGGGTTTGGTCGAGGTCGAGACGACCGGGCCCTGGGCGAGCAGAATATTAGGGATGACCAGGGAGGATGTCTTTCCCGAGCGGGAGGGACCAAGGACGAGGGTCGATCGTTGCGGGCCGGCCCAGGTCCATCCACCGTCGCCCATCCCGAGGTAGATGCCGTGTACGTCCCCGTTGGGAAACCGCGTTGAGCTCTTCGCCGCGCGCGCGGGTGACGCTCGTGGTCCCGCGCCGAACTCGTCCTTCTCCATCGCTCCGATCGTCGCGTGGTATCGCTGACAATTCCATCGCGCATGTTTCTTTTTTCGACGACGAGCTCGCGCATGTGATGCAGCGAGCGCGCGGTGCATCGCGTCAATTCTGCACTCGTCACCGAACTCGTCACCGCACGACGTCGACGGTCCAAAACGTCGTCGCGAAAGAGGATGCTTGACCTGAGCAGGTTAACAACCGAGAATGTGTGTACCCGAAACGTTAGGGAGGATGACATGTGCCGCGACGCATCGTTGTGCGGCGCGCCAGGCGAAGATGTCAGTTTGCCAAAAGTGCGCCGCGTGCAGTGCCACGTCACCTCATCCAATCGTTGCGTTTCGGGACATCGGAACGGACTGCTCGCATGAGGCGATGGTCGATGACCCAACTTCAGACGTGTCAAATGTCCCGAGCGACAAACCAATCGGTGCGGCAGTGCGCACGGCGACTCGATCATCGCGTCGCCGTGGCGCAGGCTTCACCTCTATTCAGTGACCATGCTCCTAGGGAGGTGCACCTGTGGCAGTAGCCGCGAAGAAGAGGGCCCCGGCCAAGAAGGCCGTAAAACGGGCTCCGGCAAAGAAAGCAGTGAAGCGAGCGCCGGCCAAGAAGGCGGTCAAGCGCACGCCGGCCAAGAAGGCCGTCAAGCGCACGCCGGCAAAGAAAGCGGTGAAGCGCGCTCCGGCCAAGAAGGCCGTCAAGCGCGCCCCAGCCAAGAAAGCAGTGAAGCGCGCCCCGGCCAAGAAGGCCGTCAAGCGCGCCCCAGCCAAGAAGGCGGTCAAGCGCGCGCCGGCAAAGAAAGCGGTGAAGCGCGCCCCGGCCAAGAAGGCGGTCAAGCGCGCTCCGGCCAAGAAGGCTCCGGCCAAGAAGGCGCCGGCCAAGAAGGCGGCACGACGAGCTCCTGCTCGCAAGGCGGCTCGTTGAGCTAGAAGAGGGCGTTCCTTCGGGAGCGAGTGGAGTCGGGGGCCTGCGGGCCCCCGACTCTGCGTTTGGGGGCTACCCGGTGAGCGCGCTCACGCGGTCAGCTCCACGACATCGGCCGGCCAATCCACGTCGTAGGCCAGCGCGGGTATCCGCAACACCCGGACAGGAAGCCCGAGCCGGTACGCCTCGGCCCGGTGGGCCCGAAACGACCCGGGCCCGTAGGCGAAGCGGAAGCCGCATGCCACCGGCAGCCGGAGGACGTTGGTACCGTCGTCCTTGCGATCAGGTACCAGTGTGATGCCGGTGAACGGGGCGAGCGCACCGATGTCGCGAGCACGGGGAAGGTCGCCGTGGGCCACGATCACCCAGCGCACCCCTGCCGCGGCCAACTGGTCGACGCCGGAGCCGACGGCGCCATTGAGCCCCTGGCCGGGCTCCCACATGACGGTGGCCCCAAGTGAGGCAGCCCATTCGGCCACCTCGGGATCGTCGCACACCACGGCGACCGGAAGGGGTCCGCAGGCAGCCACGACATTCTCGGCCATCGACCGCACCAGGTTGACTCGCATCTCATCGGTCATCGCCCCACCCAGACGCCGCTTGGCCTGCCGGAACCCCTTGACGGGGATGAGCACCACTTCGTCCCCGAGCTCGTCCCGGGTAGGGAGAAGCGGGGTACGCGAGGTCGTGACGCCGGTGGACACTGGAGGACAGTGTAGGGGCGGCCGGGTCGCTCCTTCCCGGCCGCCGTAGGCTCGTGGACATGAGCGACCGAGTGGCGGTCATTGGCGCCGGTTCGTGGGGCACGGCGGTGGCAACCTTGGCGAGCGCTTCCCGTCCGGCCACGTTGTGGGCGCGGTCGCCCGAGCTCGCGTCGGCGATGGAGAAGTCGCGCGAGAACGCAACCTATCTCCCAGGGGTGAATCTGCCCTCCGGGCTCACTGTCACCTCCTCACTGGAGGAGGCGGTGAGTGGGGCCGGCGTGATTTTCATGGCCGTGCCGTCTCACGGCTTTCGGGTGGTGCTGAAGGACCTGCGACCCTTCGCGACCGAGTGCGATGCCGTGATCAGCCTTGCCAAGGGCATTGAGTCTGGTACCCACTTGCGGATGTCCGAGGTGATCTCCGAAGTGCTCCCCGGCACGCCGGCCGGCGTCCTGACCGGCCCGAATCTGGCTCGCGAAGTGGCCGAAGGGCAACCGGCGGCCTGCGTCGTCGCGCTGCCCGACGAGGCCATGGCGCGCCGCGTACAGGACCTCCTGCACACCCGGACATTCCGTGTGTACATGGGAACCGACGTCGTCGGCTGCGAGGTGGCCGGCGCCACCAAGAACGTGATGGCGATCGCGGCCGGCATCTGTGACGGCTTGGGATTCGGGGAGAACACGCGGGCCGTCCTGATCACTCGTGGCCTGGCCGAGTTGGGCCGTCTCGGTACGGCGCTGGGCGGAAAGATGTTGACGTTCGGCGGGTTGGCGGGGATCGGTGACCTGGTAGCCACCTGCGCCAGCCCGAAGAGCAGGAACCGTACGGTCGGTTTCGAGCTGGGCCGGGGGAGGTCGCTGGACGACATCGTGAGTGGGATGCAGATGGTGGCCGAAGGCGTCAAGAGCGCAGGACCCCTCATGGGCCTGGCTCGGGCGCACGATGTCGAGATGCCGATAGCCGAACAGGTCGAATCCATCGTCGAGGGGCGCTGTTCCCCGCTGGAGGCCCTGATGGCACTCATGGAGCGACCTTCGCGACCCGAGTGGGACGAGGTGGTGCCGCGGCGAGCCCGGGACTGAGCCGCCGTGCCGGCTCAGCCGGCGCGCAGTCGCGCGGTGGCGATGCCATATGGCCGTAGCTCGAACGAGCCCTCGAACGGATGCTCGGGATAGCCACGAAGATTGACGAGCCACCCGGAACGCCCGGGGGTGGCGACGGTGGTCGGGCGTGCGGAGGGGTTGAAGACGCGCACTTCGAGCACCCCGCCCTCCCGGCGCACCGCGCTCACCACTGCTCCCTCTATGGCGAGCGCCGTCCCCGAGACGGGACGCGTTCCCCCACCGAGTGAGGAGACGACCTCAAGGGGTATCAACAGGTCATCGGCCAACGCGTACGGGTCGTCGGGCCTCTCGGCGAGCGCATAGCGAAGCTCGACAGGCCGGCCGGTCATCTGCAGCCCGTCTACCGGCGTAAGCGGACCGGCCGGAAACGGCCGGTAGGCCATCCCGAGGCGGGAGAGCATTCCGGTCGACCGCAGCACGGTCAGCGCGAGGGTCCCGGCCGTTGCTCCCTCCGGAGCGCCGTCGATGTCGACGAGCTCGTACTCGCAGACGCCGTCGTGCACCACGGTGAGTCCTCCAGCGGAGACAAATCGTCGCGAAGGGGCAGTCGGGAGGCCGAACTCGTCCGCCCGGCCTTCAGCGGTGAGTCCCCGTTCGACGACGGCGAACGCACTCTCCGCCTGTGACGTTCGCGCTCGCTCGGGCAGGGGGAGATGGACCCGGAGCCGGTGGTCGCGACTCGGGTTCACAAACGACGTCGTGACCCTCACGACAGGCTCATCGGCCCGGAGCTCCAGGACCGTCCGCACCTCCACCCGATGCTCGCCCACGCGGGCTTGCGACGACCCGTCGACGTGATCGGGCCACAGGTAGGTGGCGGTGACGACTGCTCTGGCCCGGACCGGGCCGGACTCGAGGACGTGGGTCGAGACCGAGATGGGCTCGTCGATGAGCGCGTCCTGGCGTGGAGGCGAGTAGTTGTAGGAGTCACCCAGGTCGCCGCCGTCCACCAACCTGCCGTAGCCCGCCCGCCCGTTGAGGGAGAAGGTCCCCACCAGCTCATCGACCGCCACCGTGACCAGGCCGTTCGAGAGGTGCACGGGGTCGCCCGGCGCGCTGGCGCGCACCGGATGGAGCAGGGGCGCCGCGGCGAAGGGCCGCCAACCGTAGCCGGGCACATCGGTGACGCGGGCGACGATGCGCCTGAGCGGAGGCTGATTCAAGCTGACCCGGACGACGGCGTCGGGGTGCGCCCCCAGGCGGGCATAGATGTCCTGCTTCGCCTCGGCGATGGCGACGTCCGGCCGCTCCTCGGCACCCACCGTGACCGTGATGGCAATGCCCTCGTCGTTCTCCTCGACTGCGACCTCATGCACCCACGCATCGTCGTTGATCTTGGGCCCCTGCAGCATCCCCAGAACGGTGCGCACGGTGTTGGCGTCGAGCACCATTGACCCGGGCAGGCCGCTGCGCTCGGAGAGGACCTGTATGTCGGCAGCCGGCGGCTCTTCGGCACCGACCACCAGCTCGACCGTCCCCGACCGCGTCCGTTGGACGGGATTGAGAAGGTAGGTGCCCTGCTGTGTCAGAGACCGGGCGAAGGACGCCACCGCCCGTTCGGCCAGCCCGTCGGCGATGGCGCGCGCTTCGGCGTAGCGGTGGAGCACGGCATCGACCACATCGTCGACCGAGCAGGCGCAGATTGAGTCGTGGGCCGAGTTCCGCACCACCTCCCTCCACGCCAGGGCCAGCAGCTCACCGGGCCACTGTGCCGGCGTCAAGAACAACGCAGCGAGCGGTTCGGCGCGCCGCTCGAGGGCGCGTTCGGCCAGTGCACCCGTGCGTTTGACGTCGACCCGGTTGGACGTGACCCCCATCAGCATGTTCGACCGGGATCCGGAGCGGAGCTCCCCCTGCCAACGCTCCAGCCCATCGACGGGTGCGGCGGAGAGGTAGTCGGGGAGTGATGTGACCTCGAAGACGAGGTCGTCTTGTAGATCGTTGGCTTCGGCGACCACCCGCCCGAGCGATGGTTGGGGGAAGAGGTGGTCGGAGCCGTTCATGCACAGAAGGTCCCCCAGGAGGAACGTCTCGACCTCTTTGACGAGGTCGGTCGTCCGCCGGAGCAGCGCCTTTGCGTCGTCGGGCAGTGCGGCGCCGTTGCTGTAGCCAACGGGGAGGTACTCGGCGCGCACGCTGGATCCGTCGGGGGACTCCCAGCAGAACGCATTCTTCGTGATGGACGAGGGGACGCCTCGCCAGACCACGGCGTGGGCAAATCCCGCCTGGCGGAGAATCTGCGGCATCTGTGCAGTGTGACCGAACATGTCGGGCAGATAGCCGACGTCCATCACACCGCCGAAGGCGGCTCCGCGGACGATGCCCATCTGAAGGTTCCGGATGATCGTCTCGCCCGAGGAGAGGAACTCGTCCATGAGGATGTACCACGGTCCCAGGCTGATCCGACCGGCCGCCGCCAATGCGCGCAGGCGCTGCTCGGCCTCCGGGCGGACTTCGAGGTAGTCGTCGACCACGGCCATCTGCCCGTCCAACATGAAGTGCGGGTAGCTGGCGTCGGACTCGAGCAGGGGCAACAGAGCGTCGATCATGTCGACCAGATTGAGGCGGAAGTCCTGGTACGACTTGTACCATTCACGGTCCCAGTGGGTGTGCGGGACGATGGCGATACGGCGGGGTGTCATGTCCGCCAGACTAGGACGTGCGATTGCCCACGGACAGGGCGTGGTGTCTCCCGCGCCGACATGGGTAAGCAAGCTTCGGGACCCCACCCGGGTCCGCACGGGGCGTTCGGGCCGGCAGACCTCGTGACGGGCGGCACGCTGCCCGCCGTGTGGACCGCACACTGGAGGGCCGATCCCCATCGGATAGCGCTCATCGACGGGCAGGATCCGGCCTCTTGCCTGAGCGGCGACGCGTTGCGCAACGAGACCGCCGTGGCGGCCGCCACCCTGGCGGCACGGGGCGTCGGGCCACACGACAGGCTGCTATGGAGCTGCTTTCCGTCGGTGGACGCAATCGTGGCGGTGGTGGCCGCCCTGCGGCTGGGGGCCGTGGTTGTCGCGGTGAACCCGTCGGCGACGAGGAGCGAACTGGCCTATCTGGCACGCGACGCCGCGCCGAGCGCATCGGTCGTCGACCGACCGGAGCGGGCGGCGTGGATCGCCGCCGACGACCGCGCCGGACCCGTGCTGTCGCCGCGAGAGATTCGTTCCGCGGCGAGCGCTCTCGGGGACGTCGTCCTCGATACGGCCTCGCCCGACGACGACGCGCTGATCGTCTACACCTCGGGCACCACCGGCGAGCCCAAGGGCGCCGTGCACACCCACGGCTCCCTCCTGGCCGGGACAGAGGCGCTGCGCCTGGCGTGGGGATGGCAGCCCGACGACCGCCTCATCCTCGCTCTTCCCCTCTTCCACGTCCACGGGCTGTGTGCGGGGCTCTTCGGCACGCTGTCCGCCGGGGGCTCCGCCATCGTCTTCGGCCGCTTCTCGCCGGCGCTCGTGCTCGACGCCGTCGCCGAAGGCACGATGTTCTTCGGTGTGCCGACCATGTACCACCGCTTGGCCGAGTCAGGGCGGGCGGGCCAGCTGTCGTCGCTCCGCCTCTGCGTCTCGGGGTCGGCACCGCTCTCGCCCGACCTGTGGAGGCGGTACGAGCGCGACCACCACGTGCGGGTGCTCGAGCGCTACGGCATGACCGAGACGCTGTTGACCCTCTCCAACCCGCTCAATGGCGAGCGTCGGCCCGGTTCGGTCGGTCTCCCCCTTCCTGGCGTGGAGGCGATCGTGGCGGACACCGATGCACACGGCGTCGGAGAGCTCCTGGTGCGAGGTCCCTCCCTGTGCCGCGGCTACTGGAACCGACCCGACGCGTCGGCATCGAGTCGGGTGTCCGGATGGTTCGCCACCGGCGATCTGGCCTCGGTGGCCGAGGACGGCTACTTCTCCATCCGGGGACGTCGCTCGGAGCTCATCATCACCGGGGGCCACAACGTGTATCCCGCCGAGGTGGAGGCGGTGCTGGCCCGGCATCCGTCGGTCAGGGAGGTCGCCGTGGTCGGGCTGCCCTCAGAGGAGTGGGGCGAATCGATCACGGCATTTGTCGTTGGAGCCGATGGGGAGCCAGATGTTGGTGCACTGATGGCGGTGGCCGCCCAGGAGCTGGCCTCGTACAAGCGGCCGCGCGAGTTCCGTGTGGTCGATTCGTTGCCACGTAACGCCATGGGCAAGGTGGTCCGGCGTGCGCTCGACTAGGAGGATCGGGCGCTTCCCCCGCCAACTCGTGCGGTAGCGTGAGGCTATGTCCACCTTTCTCATGCTCTCGACGGTGGGGCCCGATGGAGCGGCCACTCTGGCCGACAATCCCGGTCGGCTCAAGGAGGTCAACGCGGAAGTCGAATCGATGGGCGTCCGGGTTCTGGCGCAGTGGGCCTTGCTCGGTCCGTACGACTTCTGCACCATTTTGGACGCGCCCGATGAGATGGCCATAGCCCGTGTTGCGCTCATGCTGGGCTCGCGCGGCACACTCAAGACGCTGACGCTCTCGGCCATTCCCATTGAGGACTACGTCGAGGCGGTCCGTCAGGCCCCCGCGGGCTGATCCCCCTCAGTGCCACCAGAAACCCTGGCGGCTCCGTTGCCGGCGGACATCGTCGCGGGAGAAGAGCTCGCCGAGGATGGTGCCGTCCGAGAGGCGGCGGATGCGGTAGCCCTGATCCGTGACCTCTGCCACCTCGAATCCTCGGGCCCATGTTCCCTGGTAGTGGTTGCGCACGTCGACCTGGGTACCCGGGGCAAGGGGCGGCCGTGCGTTCGGATCTGGCGCCGCCCCCCCAGTGCTCACGCCACCATCGTATTGACCTTCACGGCGGCCGCATGACGACGACGCCCGATCTTGTCGAGGAGCGGATGCGATGGGAAGAGGGCCATTCGTGGGTTGCCGGCCTTGACGAAGTCGGCCGCGGCGCGTGGGCCGGACCGGTCACCGTCGGTGTGGCGGTCGTGGTGCGCGGCGTCTCCGAGGACTCCATGCCTCCGTGGTTGCGAGACTCGAAGCAGCTGAGCGAGATGCGGCGAGAGTCGATCTTCGCCGAGGTGGGACGCTGGTGCGACGACTGGTCGGTCGGACACGCCGCTCCCGAGGAGTGCGATGCGTGGGGGATGCGGGTCGCACTGCGCCTGGCGTCCCAGCGGGCAGTGGCCGGTCTGGGTCGCTCACCGGACTCCATCCTGATAGACGGACCTCTGGACCTGGTGAGCGCCGCCGAGCCCGGTGAGCCGGAGTTCGCCGGATCCGTCCACCCGATAATGGGAGGGGATGCCCGCTGCGCCTCGGTGGCGGCCGCCTCGGTGCTGGCCAAGGTGGTGCGTGACCGTCTCATGCGTGCCGAATCGGAGCATTTTCCCGCCTACGGGTTCGAGCGGAACAAGGGCTACCCCTCCCGCGCGCACCGCACGGCGCTGCTGGGCTACGGCATGTCGTCCATCCATCGCCGCAGTTGGTCCTTCGCCGCCGACCTTCCGTGGCACGGCAACGCGTTGGTGGGAAGCCGCTGGCCGCGGGACAGACCCTGAGCGCACGCTGCCGCGCACCCCGCGTGATCTGGGGGTATGAACGGTAAGATCGATGGTGGGCAAATGGTCTATGTACTCGCACTCGGGGCGGCACTCGCGAATGCGCTGACCAGCGTGTTTCAGCGAATGGGGGTAGAGGACGCCCCCGAGACGTCCACCATGCGCCTCAGCCTGATGGCCCACGCCCTTCGTCGCGGCGTGTGGCTGCTGGGGTTCCTCTTCATGATCTTCGGATTCCTGTTCCAGGCCTTTGCCCTCCACGTCGGGCGCCTGTCCGTGGTGCAACCGATCCTCACCGTGGAGCTGCTCTTCTTGGTGTTCATTCTGAGCACGTACTTCGACTTTCGGGTCACCTACCGGGAGTGGATCGGCGTTTCAGCCATCGCCGTGGGGCTCTCCGGGTTCCTGTACTTCTCCAGCCCGGGTGGTGGGGAGCACGTGCCGAGCACCCTCGGCTGGATTGTGACGGGGGGCATCGTCGTCGGCGTGATCGTCACCACTGTGGTGGCGACGAGGTGGGGGCCCCGCTGGTGGAAGGCGGCCGCGTTCGGGGCGGCCGCGGCCGTGTCGTACGCCTTTACCGCCGCGCTGATCAAGTCGGTGAGTGACTACGCCGCGGCGGATGGGGTCAGCATCCTGTGGCATTGGGAGACGTACGGGGTGATCCTCTTCGGGTTGACCGGGCTCTTCTTGACGCAGAACGCCTTCCACGCCGGGCCCCTGGCCGCGTCACAGTCCACCCTCGTGCTGGTCGACCCGCTGTTCAGCATTCTGATCGGCATCGCCCTCTACGGGGACAGTCTGCGCACCTCGGGACCGTGGGGCCCCCTTGAGGCGATCTCGCTGCTCTTGATGTTCGTCGGTGCCGTCTTCTTGTCCCACTCGCCCTTGGTGACCGGGGTGAAGGGGGAGGGATCGGGCGCCGAATACGAGCGACTGCTCTCCCGCCGCCGGCGGCGCTTCGAGCCCGGACAGGCCGAGTCGCCCGTCGGGGAGGGGCCATCGCTCTCGGCGACGTAAGCCCTCCGCGGCCTACGCGCTCGACGAGGGGGGATGTTCCATGACACGGCGGGCGAACTCGGCGAAGTGGTCGGGGTGGGACAGGTGCGCGCCGTGTCCGGCTCCGGCGATGTCGTGCACGACGGCTCCGGGCACATGCGCCCCCAGCCAAGCCACGCGGGCGCGATGTCGTCGATCGCTGGCCATGCCGCCCCTCCCGAACACGGCGGGAACGGTGAGGTCCAGCACGTCGAAGGGGGCGCCGCCGCGCACGCTCGCCAGGTCGGCCACCAGGGCGGGTCCGTCGGCCCGGCGGGCGGCGCGGGCGGCCTGGGGGAGCCTGTCCCAGGCCGCCGGGCTGACCATCCGTCGGAAAAAGCGCGCAGCCTCGTCGCCCGGCTGCCCGGCCATCGGGGGCCGGCCACCGCTCGGTTCGGCCGCGCCGGCCCCGTCGGCCCCGTCGACCCTGAGCCACGGCATGGGGGGCTCGAACGCGCCCACGGACCCGCACAGCTCGGGGTTCGCCAAGGCGGCGCCGATCACGACGTCTCCTCCCAGGCTGTGGCCGACGGCTGACACGGACACCGCTCCGCCGGACCGCAGCGAGGCCAGGATCGCCACCAGATCGCTGATGTGGCCCTCGAGGCCCACCACCCCGGCCCCTCGGGAGCCCTGGTAGCCCCGCCGATCGTAGGCCACGACGGCGAACTCGGGCAGGCGCCGCATGACCCGTGCGAAGCTCTCCGCCCGGTCCAGCGCGCCGTGGACGAGGACCAGGGTGGGTGCTCCCGGAGCGGTTCCCGGCCGCTCGATGATATGGAGTCCGGCCGGATAGCCCATGGGTGGGGGTTGACCATACCGCCCTGCCCCAAACGCGCGGGCGCCCCCGGTAGGGTTTGTGCATGGCACAGTCAGAGGTCGCAGCGGGCTCGTTCGGCCCCAACGCATGGCTGGTGGATGACATGTACGACCGTTTCCTGGTCGATCCCTCCTCGGTGAGCGAGAGCTGGCGAGAGTTTTTCGCCGACTACCGGGCGGCCCCGTTTCCGACACCTCCGGCCCCGCCGGCCGCCATCGCGCCGCCTCCGGCGCCCGACACACCGCCGACGGCCCCGCCGAGACCCGTGGCCGCCCCGAGGGCGGCGCCCGACCCAGGGTCGGAGCAGGCGACCGTCCTCAGAGGTGCCGCCACCCGGATCGTGGCCAACATGGAGGCCAGTCTCGGTGTGCCCACGGCGACGAGCGTGCGAACGGTGCCCGCCCGGCTGCTCGAGGTCAATCGGCAGATTCTCAACAACCAGCTGGCACGCACCACGGGAGCGAAGGTCAGCTTCACCCACCTCATCGGGTACGCCGTCGTCCGCGCGCTGTGCGACGTCCCTGCCCTCAACGCCGTCTTCGTCGAGGACGCCGATGGCTCGGGAAAGCCCGGCATCATCCACCACAAGCATGTCGGTCTCGGCCTCGCCGTCGACCAAAAGAAGAGCGATGGTTCTCGCACCCTTCTCGTTCCGTGCATCCGTGACGCCGACACACTCGACTTTCGCTCGTTCGTCGTGGCCTATGAGGAGCTCATCCGCAAGATCACCACCGGGAAGATCTCTCCCGACGACTTCGGCGGGACCACGGTGTCCCTGACCAACCCGGGGACGCTCGGCACGGCGCAGTCGGTGCCGCGCCTCATGCCCGGCCAGGGTGCCATCATCGGCGTCGGCGCGCTCGGGTATCCCGCCGGCTACGAGGCGGCCGATCCGAGGGTCTTGGCCCAACTCGGTCTCGGCAAGGTGGTGACGCTGACGTCCACCTACGACCACCGGATCATTCAGGGAGCGGAGTCCGGCATCTTCCTGGGCCGGGTGGCGGCACTCCTGACCGGGGCGGAAGGGTTCTACCACGCCATCTTCGAATCGATGGGGGTGCCCTACGAGCCGGTGCGCTGGCAGGTTGACGACAACGCCGGCCCGGGCACCGCCGAGGGTGAGCACCAGGGTCTGATCAAGCAGGTCCATGTGCAGACCCTCATCAACATGTACCGGGTACGTGGCCACCTCATCGCCAACCTCGACCCCCTGGGCGTCGAGCCGCCGCATATCCACGCCGAGCTGGACCCCCTGACCTACGGGTTGACCATCTGGGACCTGCCCCGCACCTTCGTGGCGGACGGGCTGGCCGGGCGCGAGGTGGCCACGCTCGATGAGATCCTCCACGTGCTGCGCGACGCCTACTGCCGGACCCTGGCCATCGAGTACATGCACATACAGGACCCCGAGCAGAAACGATGGATCCAGCAGCATGTCGAAGGGCAACCCAGTGCCCTCACCGAGGAGGAGCAGCGCCACATCCTGAGCCGCCTGAACGCGGCCGAGGTGTTCGAACGCTTCCTCCACACGCGCTACGTGGGCCAGAAGCGGTTCGGCCTCGAAGGGGCAGAGTCGACCATCGTCCTCCTCGACACCCTGCTCGATTCCGCCGCCGGCGAGGGCGTGGCGGAAATCGTGATGGGAATGTCCCACCGAGGCCGGCTCAACGTGCTGGCGAACATCGTCGGCAAGTCCTACAAGGAGATCTTCGAGGAGTTCGAGGGCAACCTCGACCCGGAGTCGGTCCAGGGCTCGGGCGACGTGAAGTACCACAAGGGAGCCCGGGGGGTCTTCACCGGACGCAGTGGAGCGGAGCTGCCGGTCACCTTGGCCTCCAACCCCTCGCACCTCGAAGCGGTGGACCCCGTGGTCGAGGGCATGACACGGGCCAAGCAGGATCGCCTGTCGCCTCCCACCGACGGGACGCCCAAGGCTATGGCCGAAGGCACGTACGGCTTCCCCTGCATGTCGGTGCTGGTACACGGTGACGCCGCCTTCGCCGGGCAGGGTGTGGTGGCCGAGACACTGAACCTGTCGGGCCTCTCGGGGTATCGCACGGGCGGAACCGTGCACGTCGTCATCAACAATCAGCTGGGGTTCACCACCGCACCGGCATCGGCCCGGACGTCGGTCTATCCGACCGACGTGGCCAAGATGGTGCAGGCCCCCATCTTCCACGTCAACGGTGACGACCCCGAGGCCTGCGTCCGCGCCGCCCGCCTGGCCTTCTCCTTCCGGCAGACCTTCCACAAGGACGTGGTGATCGACCTCGTGTGCTATCGCAAGCACGGCCACAACGAGGGGGACGATCCGAGCTACACCCAGCCCCTCATGTACCAGCGCATTGAGGCCAAGCGATCGGTGCGGAAGCTCTACACCGAGACGCTCGTGCGGCGGGGTGACATCACGCTCGAAGGCGCCGAAGCCGCTCTCGACGATTTCAACAACACGCTGCAGGCCGTCCTCGATGAGGTGAGGGGCGAGCCCTCCCTGGCCCCCACACACCTTCCGGTTCCCGGCGCCAGCGACGGGGACGTCGCCTCCGAGGAGACCGGCGTCGCCGGGGAGGTCCTCCACGCGCTGGCCGCATTGGTGCGCAGCGTGCCCGACGGATTCACCATCCATCCCAAGCTGGAACGGCAGTTCGCCCAGCGTGACGAGATGGTGGCCAAGGGTCAAGTGGACTGGGCCCTGGCCGAAGCCTTGGCGATGGGGTCCTTGCTCCGGCAGGGCGTGAACGTGCGACTCACCGGCCAGGACACCCGCCGCGGCACCTTCAGCCAGCGCCATGCCGTGCTGGTGGACTACACGAACGCCGACGAGCTCATACCGCTGTCGCATCTCGGCGACGGCCTGGGCCGGGTCGACACGGCGGTGTTGGCCGCGCCGGGGGGAAAGCTCGGCGTCTTCACCGTTCGGGACTCGCTTCTTTCGGAGTACGCCGCCGTCGGGTTCGAGTACGGCTATTCGGTCGAGGCTCCCGAGGCGCTGGTGATGTGGGAGGCGCAGTTCGGCGACTTCGCCAACGGTGCGCAGATCATCATCGACAACTTCCTCGCCGCCGCCGAGATCAAGTGGGGACAGCTCGCCGGCCTGGTGATGCTCCTGCCCCATGGCTACGAGGGGCAGGGGCCCGAGCATTCGTCCGCCCGCATTGAGCGCTTCCTCTCGCTCTGCGCCCGGGGCAACATGCGCGTCGCCGTCCCCTCGACCTCGGCCCAGTACTTCCACCTGCTGCGTTCGCAGGGCCTGCTGAACCCGAAGCGCCCCTTGATCGTGGCGACCCCAAAGTCCATGCTGCGCGCCCAGGACTCGCGATCGGCGATCGAGGAGCTCGAGCACGGCGCCTTCGCCCACGTGTTGGACGACGTCGAGGTGCCCGACCCTGCCGGCGTCCGTCGGATCGTCCTGTGCAGCGGGAAGATGGCGCACGAGGCGCTGCGCCGGCGCCGGCAGATGGCCGCGGACGGGGACCCCGCATCTGGGCAGGTAGCCATCGTTCGCATCGAGCAGCTCTACCCGTGGCCCGACTCGCACCTGTCGCTCCTTTTTGACCGTTACGCGCAGGTCGCAGAGGTGGTGTGGTTGCAGGAAGAGCCGGAGAACATGGGTGCCTGGTCCTTTGTGCATGCCCGCCTGCATGCCGCCCTGCCCGAGCACGTGCGGCTTCGCCACGTCAGCCGGGGGGAATCGGCCAGTCCTGCCATCGGCAGTGCTGCGCTGCACCAGTTGGAGCAGGCCGACCTGTTGCGGCGCGCCATTGGCTAAGTCCCACCACGTCGTGGTGGACGGTTCGAACCTGGCCACCGAAGGACGGACGCTCCCGAGCTTGGCCCAACTCGATGAGGCGGTGCGCTCCTACTCCGAGGAGGACCCCGAGAGTCGGATCACGGTCGTCGTGGATGCCTCGTTCGAGCACCGCATCGACGAGTCCGAGCGCGAGACGCTGCGCGAAGCCATGCTCAACGGTGAGGTGGTGTCGCCGCCGGCGGGTGCCATCGGCCGGGGTGACGCCTTCGTCCTGCGCATCGCCGAACGGACGGGTGCGGTGGTGCTCTCCAACGACTCGTTCCAGGAGTTCCACGGCCAGCACCCGTGGCTCTTCGACGACGATCGGCTGATCGGGGGCAAGCCGGTGCCGGGCGTCGGTTGGATCTTCACGCCACGCCTGCCCATCCGGGGCGCCAAGAGCCGGGCGGCCACCGCGGAGAAGCGCCCGAAGAACGACCCGGAGTCGGCACCCGCCAAGGCGGCAGAGCTGGCCAAGGCGGCCAAGAAGGCGGCGAAGCGCTCGACCAAGAAGGCTGCACCGGCCGTCGAGACGACCTGGCCGATCACGCCGAGCGTTCCTCCCCCGGGGCAGGGCGGCGAACGCCCGCCTGCCCCCGTCGATCCGGACCTGTCGAGCGCCATCAGCGAGGCCGTCGCCGAGGCTCTCGATCCGGCCACGGCGCGGAAGGCCGACACGGCACCGACGAGGAAGAAGAAGAAGGCGGCCGCCGCCAAGAAGGATGCGGCGCCGAAGAAGACAGCTGCCGTGAAGACAGCGGCCGTCAAGCAGTCGGTGGTCAAGAAGGCCGAGAAGAAGGCGGCACCGGAGAAGGCCCAGCCCGAGATGAAGGTGCGGCCGGTCAAAAAGCCCGCCGCGAAGAAGGCTGCAGATCCGACACCGCCGGCAGCAGCGGGTTCGCCGAGGCGATCCGCGTCCCCACCGCCCGCCGTGAACGAACCCCTCGCCTTCATCACGTTCGTCGCCACCTATCCGGTCGGTACGACCATTGAGGGAGAGGTCGTCTCGTTCACCTCGCACGGCGCGATGGTCGACGTCGCCCTGCCCGACGGGGGCGTGCTGCACTGCTACATCCCGCTCAGCGCCATGGGCGACCCGGCCCCGACGAAGGCGCGCCAGGTGCTGGCCAAGGGCTCGGTGCGGCCCTTCGTGCTCTCGAGCCTCGATCCGCCCCGCCGGGTCGCCGAACTGGCCGTCCCCGCGCCGCCGGCCAAGAAGGCTCGTCGCACGACCAAGAAGGCAGGCGGCGCCGCCCCGTAGCGCGCCGGTCGGTAGCCTCGGCCCCATGGAGATGCCGCACCCCGCCGACGTCCTGCCGCACCGCCCGCCCTTCCTCTTCCTCACGGCCGTGACGGGGGTGGTGCCCGGTCACTCGGCCGAGGGGCGCTGGGAGCTCAGCGGGTCCGAGGAGTTCTTCGCCGGCCACTTTCCGGGTCGTCCCACCCTCCCGGGCGTGCTCATGGTCGAGTCGCTGGCGCAGCTCGGCGCGGTCGCCGTGTTGCTCGACGAGCGCTACACCGGGAGGCTGCCCCTGTTCGGGGGGATCGAGCGGGCGCGGTTCCGGCGCCAGGTGGTGCCCGGCGACACCCTGGAGCTGCGCGTGACCCTTGACCGCATGTCCGCCCGCGCCGGCAAGGGGCACGGGAGGGCCCTGGTCGGCGGGCAGCTGGCGTGCGAGGTCAATCTGCTCTTCGTGATCGTGGACGGCGAGCCCGCCTGATGCGCCTGGCGACATGGAATGTGAACTCGCTGACGGCGCGCCTCCCCCGGGTCACCGAATGGGTGGGCGCCCACGAGCCCGACGTGCTCTGCCTGCAGGAGACCAAGCAGGCGGACGCCAAATTCCCGTCGGACGCCTTCTCCGCCCTGGGTTATGAGTCGGCCCACCACGGAGATGGCCGGTGGAACGGGGTGGCCCTGATCAGCAGGGTTGGACTGGCGGACGTAGCCCGCGGTTTCGGGGCGCCCGAGGATGCCCACGGCTGCCGCATCATCGCCGCCACCTGCGGCGGCACGCGCGTGCACTCGGTGTACGTGCCGAACGGACGCAGCCTCCAGAGCGAGTACTACGCCTTCAAGCTCGAATGGCTCGCTCGACTCCGTGCCCTGTTGGACGAGACCACCCGGACGGGGGAGTCGGTGGCGGTGTGCGGAGACTTCAACGTGGCTCCCGATGACGGCGACGTGTGGGATCCCGCTCAGCTCGTCGGCATGACCCACGTGAGCGAACCGGAGCGGGCCGCGCTCCGCCATGTCGAGGCCTGGGGGCTCACGGACGTGTTCCGGCGGTTCAACGACCCCGGGGTGTTCAGCTGGTGGGACTACCGGGCCGGCGATTTTCACCAGGGGCGAGGGATGCGGATCGACCTCGTGTTGCTCAGCGCCGACCTGGCCGCACGAGCGAGGGGGGCCTTCGTGGACCGGGACGCCCGAAAGGGTCAGAAGCCTTCGGACCACGCGCCCGTCGTGGTGGACCTCTCCGAGGGGTGACGGCGCATGGGCGACCGTCGCCCCTATCCGTCCCGGCCCACCTCGCCGGCCATCAGGCGTTGGCGTAGCTCGGCCACCCGGGCCGAGACGTCCGACGCCTCGGTCGGCGCGGCTGCCCGGGTGAGCTGCACGATCGCCCGCTCAATGGGTTCCAGCCAGGGGCTGGCCGTGCGGGTCCTCGGTGGTCCCGTGGCGG
>Ga0302326_10005560_pt1 | contig 28736 bp, 25 predicted proteins | sample Palsa_T0_3_FD_202264 | JGI IMG/M metagenome (GOLD analysis project Ga0302326, IMG submission 202264) | Peat permafrost microbial communities from Stordalen Mire near Abisko, Sweden - Palsa_T0_3 | ecosystem: Environmental > Terrestrial > Soil > Palsa > Peat permafrost | place: Sweden: Abisko... | reverse complement strand
ATATGTTCCTAAATCTATTCCTGGAAGTATACAATGTGACTCATAGTTTTTCGATTCTGTCCTCCGAGTGAAAGGCCAGGCAAGATGCCCCGTCTGGGCCAGATATCCAGGGCTGATGCCCCCAACGAGTTCGTCCTGCGCGCCTACAACACGATGTTCGGTCCCGACCGCGACCCGGTGGCCGAGCCGGGGACCGCGACCGGCACACCCGGCAACTGGTGGACGGTGTTCGCCAACTCCCCGGAAGTGTTCCACCATGCGGTGGCCGGGTTCTCGCTCTACCAGAAGTCGGGCGAGCGCCTGAACCCGGTCCTGCGCGAGCTCGGCCAGACCCGGGCGGGCTGGCTGTCCGGCAGCAGCTTCGTGTTCTCCCAGCACTGCAAGTCGTGCCGCAAGCTCGGCATGTCGGAGGAGAAGATCAAGGCCATCCCGGCCTGGGGTGTGTCCGACCAGTTCGACCGGCTGGAGCGGGCCGTGCTGGCCTGGACCGACGGTATCGTCGCCGACCATGGCCGCGCGGACGACGCCGTGTTCGCCATCCTCAAGGAGAACCTGACCGACGAGCAGATCCTGGACCTGACCTACATAACGGCCATGTACGCCATGCACGCCACGCTCAGCCGGGCGCTGCGGCTGGAGTACGACGACCGGGACGAGCCAGTGCAGGAGATTGCCGCACCCGAGGGTGCGCAGAGCCGCGACATCGGCGCCGACCTGGCTGGGGCCGGGGAGCGCTGAGTACGACCGACCGCGCCAGGGCGGGCTGCCTAAAGGGGCGGCCCGTCTGGCTCGGCGTCGAACAAGCCCGTCACCGAGCCGACCCGGTCGAAGCCCTCGAGCAGCACGTCGCGGCCCTGGTCGATGTGCTCGGTCATGAGCCGCGCCGCCCGTCCCCCGTCACCAGCCCGGATGGCGTTCCGGATCAGCCGGTGGAACAGGTTCGAACGTTCGGACTCGGACCGGTCAAAGCGCCGGAAGGCCTGGAAGACCAGGGGTGCGTCCACCGTCACCGACAGCAGCTGGCCAAGCAGCGGATGCCGGGCCGCGACCAGGACGGTCTCGTGGAACTGGCGGTTGGCGGCATTCAGCGTCCGGAGCTGTTCCAGGCTCATGGGCCACGACCCGGCCACGGCCGCGTCGAACGACTCGATGGCCTCGTCCATCCGGGTCAGCTCGTCGTCGTCGGTGCGGGTGGCGGCCCGCTTGGCCGCCAGCGACTCAAGCACCCCGCGCAGCTCATACAGGTCCACGATGTCCTCGCGGCTCAGCGCGCGCACCATGGCGCCCTTGTGCCGGGCGTTGACGACCAGGCCCGCGCCCTCCAGCCGGACCAGGGCCTCGCGCACCGGGGTCCGGGACACCGCTAGCTCCTCGGCGATCCGCTGCTCGATCAGCCGTTCCCCCGGCCGGTAGACACCCTCGATGATCCGCCGGTAGATCTGCTCGTACGGGCCCGTCCGGTCCTCCTTCGACGTGCCTGCCATCAGCCGTGCCCCTGACTTCGCCCGCGGAACGGCAGCAGCCCGGACCAGCCCGGGTAGGGCGGAGATCCAAGCGTGCGCTCGATCCGGAGCAGCCGGTTGTACTTGGCCAGCCGTTCCGAGCGTGCCACCGAACCGACCTTGATCTGGCCTGCGCCCGAGGCCACCGCCAGGTCCGCGAGCCAGTCGTCCTCGGTCTCGCCAGACCGGGCGGAGATCACCGCGCGCAGCCCTAGGGCCGCCGCCTCGTCGGCCACCTGCAGCGCCTCGGTCGCCGTCCCGATCTGGTTGATCTTGGTCAGCACGGCGCTGGCCGCGCCCGCACGGGCGGCTCGGCGTAGCCGGTCCAGGTGCGTCGCGATGAGATCGTCCCCGATGAGCTGCAGGCCAGGGCAGCGGCGGGAAAAGCCCTGCCAGGCGTCCCAGTCGTCCTCATCGAAGGGGTCCTCCACCGACAGCAGCGGGAAGTCCGCGGCCCAGCCGGCCAGCAGCCCGGTGAACTCGTCGGAGGTGTAGGAGCGGCCGTCCAGTTCGTAGCGGCCGTCGGCCCGGGCCAGGTGGGTGGCGGCCACGTCGAGCGCGATGCCGACGTCGCCCGGCGCGCGCCGGCCCGACCTGGTGATGGCCTCCACGACCAGCGCGATGGCCTCGCTGCTGGCCGCCGTCGGCGAGCCGTACCCGCCCTCGTCGCCGACCAGGGTCGATGCCCCGCGCTCGCGCAGCAGTTCGCCGGTGGCGTGGTAGACGTCGTGCACCCACTCCAGCGCCGCGGCCACGCTCGCCGCGCCGGCCGGAATGACCAGGATGTCCTGAATACCCATGCCGCCGGCCGCGTGCAGGTTGCCGCTCAGGATGTTCACCATCGGCACCGGCAGCAGCGGGCGGCGGCCGTCGCCCAGGTGCTGCCACAGCTCTCGGCCGGTGACCGCCGCTCCGGCCCGCGCAGCCGCCATCGACGCGGCCACCATGGTGTTCGCCCCGAGCCGGTCTCGGCGCTCGGTGCCGTCGGCCTCGACGAGCCGGGCGTCGATGGCGGCCTGGTCGTCGGCGGCCAGGCCGGCCAGGGCCGGTCCGGCGATCTGCCGGGCCGCCGCCACCGCGGCGTTCACGCCCCGGCCGCGCCAGCGCGGCTCCATGTGGTCCCGCAGCTCCGCCGACTCGTGCGAACCGGTCGAGGCCCCGGCCGGGGCCATGGCCCGGTGCCGGGACCCGTCGGTCAGCGTCACCGTGACCTCGATGGTCGGCGTCGCCCGCGAGTCGAGCAGCCAGCCCGCGTCCACCGCGGCGATGGTAATCACAGTGCCTCCCCGTTCCGTTCCCCGAGCCTGGCCAGGTCGTCAAGCAGTGCCGTCAGCGAGCCGTAGCCGTCATGCAGGGCCCGCGCCCCGATTCCCGCGGCCGCGGCCCGTTCCGGTTCTCCGGTCAGGTACTCGACCGGCGACTTGCCCCACAGCCGGGCCAGCATGATGGCCCCGGTGTGCCGGACGGCCAGCCCGGGATCGGCCGGGCCGTCGTAGGCCTGCGCCAAGGCGGCCGCGGCACCCCAGAGCGGGCTGGCGCCCGGGGCCGGACGGTCCCGGCACGCCTTGAGCAGCAGGTGCGCGCTCAGCATGCCCAGGTCGAAGGCCGGGTCGCCGGCGTGGATGACCTCCCAGTCGAGCAGTACCGGTGGCCCGTCTGTGGCCAGCACGTTCTTGGGCGTGAAGTCCCCGTGCACCAGCCGGGCGGGCCGGTAGGCGGTGCAGTCCGCGATGAGCCGCTCCAGCGCGGCCGCGTGCTCGCGATGGCGGGCGGCCACGTGCCGGTAGTAGGGGTCGAGCCGCAGGGAGTCGAACAGCCCGGCGCCGGCCGGGCCCGCGATCCCGGCGGGCACGGGCCGCCTGTGCAGCACCGCCATGCCGCGGGCCAGCGCGTCCACTATCCCGAGGTCCACCCGGCCGGCCAGCAGCTCGGCCTTCCAGTTGACGGCGGGCGGGGCCAGCCATTCCATCTCAAGCACCGGCGGGTCGTCGTGGATCCGGTAGACCCGCGGGACCCGCAGCGGGCCGAGCGACCCCTCCAGCGCGTTCAGGATGGCACCCTCGCGGTGGGCCCGGCGGGGATCAGCGGTCCAGTCGTCCCGGACGTCCAGCCGGTGCCGGGCGGCCTTAAGCACCCACGGGTCGCCGCCTTCTTCGTCGACGACCGCGATGAAACTGGATACGCCACCGCTCAGTCGCCGGACGGTGCTGTGCCCGGCGATGCGCCCGGCGGCCCGCAGTGCCGCCAGCACCGTCTCGAAGCTGTCTGGTTCCTCCATCACGGCACCGGGTGCTGCGCGGGCTCCCCGGCCAGGACCCGGAGCAGGTCTTCGGTGGCCCGGCGGCGCAGCTCCAGGACGGAGTCAGCGGAGGAGAAGGCGATGTGCGGGGTCAGGATCACGTCCGCTCGTTCGCGCAAGCTGTCCGGGACCTCGGGTTCGCCGGGGAACACGTCGAGCGCGGCGGCGCCCGGCGTGCCGCGGTTCAGGGCCGCGGCCAGGGCCGGGATGTCTACCAGCGCGCCCCGGCTGGTGTTGACCAGGAGCGAGCCTGGCTTCATGACCGAAAGCCGCCCGGCGTTCATCAGCCCGGTGGTGTCAGGGGTGAGCGGCAGGTGCAGGCTGAGCACGTCGCACCGGGCCAGCAGCGTCCCGGCCGGCACGGCCCGCACGCCCGCCGGGGCCCGCTCCAGGTGCCGGTCGTCGGCCAGTACCTCACAGCCCAGCGCGGCCAGCTTCTCCGCCGTCCGCTGGCCGAGAGGACCCAGGCCCCACACTCCCGCGACCAGGGTCCGCACCCGGCGCGGCGTGTACCGGGACGGGTCCCACCGGCCGGCCCGGATGTCGCGGTCCCCGGCCAGGATGCACCGTGCCCACGCGAGCACCATGGCGATCACATGGTCCGAGACTTCCTCGGCGCAGTAGTCCGGCACGCGGGTGACCACGATGCCGCGGTCCGCGGCCGCCGCCACGTCGATGTTGTCCAGGCCGACCCCCATCCGGCTCACCACCCGCAGTCCGGGGTTAGCCGCGATCACCCGCGCGGTGACCCTGGCCCAGCAGGTCAAGATCCCGTCCACATCGGCCGCCAGAGCGGCCAGGACCTCCTCCGGGGCGTCCGGAGGCGCCTCGACCAGTTCGAAGCCGGCCGCGTCGCAGAGCCCGGACTCGACCTCCACGCCCGGCCAGGCGTGGTCGGTCAGCAGCACCCGGGGCCGCGCCGTCGCGGTCAAACCGAGCTCGCCTGGAGCGTGGTCGGACCTGGCTCGCGCCGCATGGCCCCGCTGTCCAGCAGGGCCTCGTGCTGGCCGGACAGCCCGTAACGCCGCAGCACCGCGGCGTCGTCGCGCCCGGGAGCCCCGGCCGCCCCGGTCACGTCCGGCCGCCGGTCACCGTCGTAGCGAGGCAGCAGCCGCGGCTGCAGCAGGAAGCCCCAGGGTTCCTGCGGGACCTGGACGAAGTCTTCCCCGTCGCGGGCGGCCTCCTCCAGCGTGCGGACCACGGTCCAGTCGGCGAACCCGGCCCGGCCGAATAGCTCGCCGGCGTCCTCGACGGTCAGCTGCGCGAGCACCCGGGCCAAAGCGGTGGCCGCGGGTCCGTGCACCTCCTCGCCGGTGTCCCGGACGTCCGCGGCCGCCAGCGCGGCGGCGAAGGCCTGCCGGCCTGTCGGGCTGGTCGCGGCCACGCAGATCCAGCCGTCGCGGAGCTGGTACAGCCGCTGGCCGGCGGTGTACCCCCAGCGGTCGGGGTCCAGCTGAGCCACCGGTGACGGCGGGTCGGTCAGGCGGAACAGCTGGATGAACGCCGAGGTGTTGACCAGGGCGGCCTCGATCGCGCCCGCGTGGCCCGCCGTCTGCCGCTGGTACAGCGTAGCCACGCAGCCCAGCGCGGCCAGCCAGCCGGTGCCGTTGTCCAGGAAGCCGCCGGTGCAGCCCACCGGCTCCTGGCCGCCGCCTTCGGCCAGGGCCTGGCCGGACAGGGCCTGGGCGGCCGCGTCCACCACCCGGCGGCCGCCGAACGGCGGCCGCCGCCCGAAGCCCAGGATGGAGATGTGGCTGGCGGAGGGGTTGCGGGCGGCCACGGTGGCGTAGTCGATGCCCAGCCGGGCACTTGCCTCGGGCAGCGCGTTGGTCAGCACGACATCAGACTGTTCCGTCAGCCGGGCCAGCAGGTCAAGTCCTTCTGGCCGGGTCAGGTCGACGCCGAGCGAAAGCTTGTTGCGGTTGTTGGCCGCGAACGTCAGCCCGACCTGCCGGCTGTGCTCGCCGGCCGGATCCTCCACCCGGACCACTTCGGCGCCGAGGTCGGCCAGCACGCGCCCGCAGATCGGGCCCGCGGCCGCCCGCGACACGTCGATCACCCGGACGCCATGCAGCGGGCCGGCGGCCACGCTGGCCAGGGCGCCCAGCGGGGACGCGTCCGCCCCGGCGGCCGTGCACCGCACGAACCGGCCGACTTGACGCTGGGTGCCGAGCCGGTCGTGTACCTCGACCGGCAGCCCGTTCGCCGCGGCCTGCGGGTGGTCAAGGAACTCCCGGCCGCTCAGCACCGGGGCGGCCACGATCTTGTGCGCCACCATGAGGTCCACGCACTCGCTCACCGTGCGGCCGGCCACGAACTCGGCCACCAGCGCGGCCAGCCGCTCGCCCTGGACCTGGTCGGCGATGTTGAACGGCAGCGCCGCGTCCAGCTCCCCGTCCTCGAGCAGGTCGGAGCGGCCCATCAGGGCAAACAGCGTATGCCACATGTGCCGGGACACGGCGGCGATGAACACCCAGCCGTCCCGGGCCCGGTGGAACCGCATGAGGGGGCTGAACGAGACCGTGTACGGGTCGCGGTACCGCGGCCGGGTGTCCGCCGCGGCCGGAGTGCTGAGGAACGACGCGGACAGCGTCTGCATGACCAGCGCGCCGTCGCGGTCGCTGACGGTGCCCGCCCAGGCGGCCCGCACGCCACGGGCGCGGCTCAGCATCCCGCTGACCGCGCTCAGCGCGCCCAAGATGCCCGCGCCCAGGCCGGCCACCGGCGAGGCCAGGCAGAACGGGCCGTCCCGGTGGCCGAGCTGGAGCCGCATCAGGCCCGACCGGGCCTCGGTCAGCATGGTGCCCGCGGGAGCCAGGCCGTCCAGGTCCTCGGCGGGCCGGCCGTCGAAGCGCACCACTACCGGGGCGGTGGCGGCCAGCTGGCGGCCGGCGCCGAGCAGCAGGACGTCAGCATCCGGCGGCGGCCCGGCGGGATCGGCGGTGGCATGATGGCGGTGCACGACCCGGCCCGGGCCGTCGGCGGGCGGCACGCCGCCGATGCGGGTCACGGACGCGCCGAGCTCGGCCAGCAGCAGGCCGGCCACGGAGATCCCCACCGCGCTGCCGTCCTGCACCACCCGCACGCCATTCAGCGGCCCGCGGACCTGCGACGGCTCAGGCCGCCCGGCGGCTCGCTGCGCTGGATCAGCCATGGCGCGTCTCCTGACGGTCGGTCTCCCCGGCGGTCCGCTCGCGCGGCAACCGGGTCTTGGCCACCTTGTGGTTCTCTGTCGTGGGCAGGTCGGTGACGATTTCCAGGTAGCGCGGGCACTTGTACGGCGGCAGCCGGGCTGAGCACCACTCGAAGAGCGCGGCCGCGCTGGCCGTCGAGCCGGCCTCAAGCACCACGAACCCCTTGACGTCTTCCTCGCTCAGGTCCGAGGGGACGCCGATGACCGCGGCGACGGCCACGGCCGGGTGGTCCTCGAGGACCCGTTCGACCTCCGACGGGCTCAGGTTCTCGCCCTTGTGCCTGATGAGCTCCTTGGACCGGCCACCGAAGTAGTAGAAGCCCTCGGCGTCCCGCCAGGCCAGGTCGCCGGTTCGCAGCCAGCCGTCGCGCAGCAGGGCCGCGGACTCCGCCGGGCGGCCCAGGTACCCGGGAGTGGCCGTCGGGTTGCGGATCTCGAGCTCGCCCACGGCGTCGTCGCCGAGCTCGGTGCCCTGCGCGTCCACGACCCGGGCGGCCGTGACGGTGCCCAGCCGCGGGTGCTGCCGCGGTTTGCCCATCGACCCGAACCTGGGCACGCCCTGCAGCGGCATGATCAGGCCGAACCCGCCCGCCTCGGACTGGGAGTAGCCCAGCACCAGGTGCAGGCCGAAGCGTTCCTCGATGGCCAGGTGGCGCGGGCGGCTCGGGGCCGGCGCGGTATAGCAGAGCCGGACCCGGTGCTCCCGCTCGGCCGCACTGGCGGGCCGCTGCATGAGGATCTCCAGCATGGCCCCCACCGCGTTGAACTGGGTGGCCCGGTAGGCCACCGCGTCGTCCCAGAAGGTGGTGGCCGAGAAACCGGGCAGCAGGGCCAGGGTGGCGCCCAGGCCCAGCGAGCCGAGCGCCGAGTACAGCTGGGCGTTGCCGTGCGCCAGCGGCAGCGTGGTCAGCATGACGTCGCGGTCGGTCAGGCCCAGCCACCACGGGAAGGCCTCGGCGGCCAGGGTGTACATCAGGTGGGTGCGGATGATGAACTTGGGCGTTCCGGTGCTGCCCGAGGTCTGCAGGAAGGCGACGTGCTCTTCCGGGGCGGCGGCCAGCGGATCGGCCGGGGCCGCCTGCTCAAGCTCGCCGATGCCGGTCACCGGCACCGCCGGGGCGGAGCCCGCGGGCCCGGCCGCCAGGGCCTGCCGCAGCGCCGGGCCGTCCGCGTCCGGGGCGATCACCAGCCGCGGCTCGAGGCCTTGCGCCACCGCGGCCAGCTCGGCCGCGGCCGCGCGCGGGTTGACCGCGAGCACGGGCGCGCGGGCGAACATGGCACCGAACCAGCCGACCAGGAAGTCCACGGAGTTCGGTGCGGCCAGCACGACCCGGTCACCGGGCCGGACGCCGGCTTCGCGCAGGCCGCCGGCCAGGTGACGGGCCCGGTCAAGCACGGTGGCGCGGGACGCCGAGCCGTCCGGCGTGCGGACCCAGGGCTGGTCAGGCCACAGCCCGGCGCTGCTGATGAGGAACTCGGGGACGGTCTGGTTAGCGGACAAGAAGACCTCCGTCGTTGCGCAAGATCTCACCCGTCATCCCGGCGGCCCCGTCGGAGGCCAGGAACAGGTAGCTGGCGGCGTGGTCGGCGGCGGACAGCGCCACCGACAGCGGCGTGCGCTGCTCGAGTGCGGCCTGGCGGCCGGGCCGGTCGTCCAGCCGCACCCCGTCCTGGCCCAGGCTGCGCAGCCCGCGCAGGTCCGTCTGCAGGGTCCCGCCGGGCGCCACCGCGTTCACCCGGATGTCCGGGGCCAGCTCGTGCGCCAGCTGCAGCACCACCCCGCGCAGCGCGTGCTTGGACGCCACGTACAGCGGGCCGCCCCGGCCGGCGTAGAAGCTGGAGCTGGACAGGGTGAGGATGAGCGTGCCCCGGCTTCGGCGCAGGTCGGGCACGACCCCCCGGGCCAGCAGCAGCGCGCTCTTGACGTTGACCGTGAACATCTCGGTGAAGGCCGCGTCGAACTGCGCATCCGGGATCTCGGTGAGCGGACGGTACAGGTCGAAGATGCCGACGAAGCTGACCGCGATGTCGATCCCGCCGAACTGGCGCGCGGCCTCGGCGGCCCGGTGGTTGTCCGGCGCGAGGGTCGCGTCGCCCTCGACCACGGCCACGTCCGGGCCGAGCTCGCGCAGCTCCGCGCACTTGGCCGCGGCGGACTCCAGCACCGCGCAGCGCACCCCGGCGTCCAGGAACGCGGTCAGGACGGCCCGCCCGATACCCGATCCGGCCCCGGTCAGCACGGCCACCCGGCCCTGCAGGGAGCTAGATGAACAGGGCAAGGTTCTGCGTCCGCAGTACTGACTCATCCACCGAGATCTCCCGCCGCACGATCACGAAACCCGGGCCGTCCGGGCGCAGCCGGTCCCGCCGGCCGGCCGACAGCCACTCTGGCGGCCGGATGTCCCCGCGGCTGCGGAACAGCAGCAGCGAGCTGTGCACGTCCAGGTCGCCGTCGTCGAGCCAGAACCCGCGCACGTTGGTGACGAACCGGCGCGGCCGCGACGGCGGCTCCTCGGTCCAGGCGTGGTCGGTTTCGAGCCGCTCGACTCGCTTGGTCAGCCCGTACAGGTCCTCGTCGAAGTGCTGCAGGCCGGCCAGCTGGTCAGGCCGGCCCTGGGCCACGCTCACCGTGATCGGCATCCGGTACCTGACGCCGGGGCTGAGCGTGGCCAGCCAGTCCCGGTAGCGGTGCCGGTCAAGCAGCGCGGCCTCGTCGTAGAGGAACTGCTCCACGGCATGCTGCTCGGCCGCGTCCAGCCGGCGGCCGGGTTCGGCCACCAGGCCAGGTTCGGTCATCAGCCGGTCCCTTCCTGCCCTGGCGCCTGCCCTGGCGCCTGGCCGTGGCCGCTGCCGCAGTACTGCGCCCACCGGTGCAGGAACGCCCGCTGGCCGAACTCCCCGAAGCCGACGTGGGCCGTGCCAGGCGCGGGCCAGTCGGCCTGCGGGGCCGAGGTGTCGCCGGTCATGCCCATGGTGGAGTCGAGCAGCACCGACCGGGACAGGTGACCGCGGGACATGGCCGTGATCGAGGTCCAGTTCTCCACGTCGTCCTGCTCGAACATGCCGGAGGAGCCGAAGCACAGCAGGTAAGCGCGGTGCGAGGCCTCCTTGAACCAGTCCGGCGCCTGGCTGTCCACCACGAACCAGGAGAAGACCTCGGTCTGGTCCGGCCCGGTCGGCTGCCACAGCCGGACCGAGATGAACGGCACCACGAGCCCGTCCGCGTCCACCTGCGGCCAGTTGTGCACCAGGGACAGGTTCGGGAACAGGGTGGACGCGGACACCATGAATCGGCCCGGCCCGACCAGCTCCTGCTGGGCGGGTGACCAGATCCGCTGCATCCGCTCGATCATCTCCGGCGGGTAGCCGACGTAGGCCAGGTTGTCCCGGACGTCCCAAGCAGGCAGCTTGTAGGTGGTGCCGCCGCCCGGGCCGATCTGGTAGGTCGCGCCTTCCTTGCGCTTGTTCGCGCGCGGCTCGCGGAACAGGCCGATCTCGACGATGGAGGCGTGCGTGTGCGGGGTGTGGTAGCTGTCCCCGGCGAAGTTCTCGGCGGCGATCTTCCAGTTCGCGTTGATGATCCAGCGCTGCGGGCCGTGAAACTCGGCGCCTGCCTCGCTCTGGTGCAGGTAGTAGTCGAGGAAGAACCGGTAGTCGCCCAGGTACTCGGCCAGCGCAGGCGCCTGGTCATCCAGGCAGGCGAAGATCAGGCCGCGGTAGCTGTCGTGCCGCGGGCTGATCAGCCGGCGGTCGGCCTTGACCAGGCCCTTCTCGCCCCCGTAGGCGTCCTGGTGAAACGGCACCCCGACCAGCTCGCCCGTGTTCCGGTAGGTCCAGTTGTGGTACGGGCAGCGGAAGTGGGAGGTGTTGCCGATCTCGGACCGGCATACCTGCATCCCGCGGTGCAGGCACATGTTGAGCAGCACGCGCACGGTGCCGTCGTCGTCCCGCGCCACGATGAACGAGTCGTCCAGGATCCGGCGGACCACGAAGTCGCCGGGCGCGGGGATCTCCGACTCGTGCGCCAGGAACTGCCACGTCCGGGGGAACAGCGCATCGCGCTCGCGCCGGTACACCACCGGCGAGCTGTAGATCGCCGCGGGCGGGCGGCCCCGCGCCGCCTGCCCGAGCATCTCGTCAATATCATCCATGTCCTGGCCTAACCTCGTTGCGTGGCTATAGATGACCGCATCAACATCCAGAAGCTGCAGGTTTTCGACACTGTGGTGAACCTGGGCGGCATCAGCCGCGCCGCCGACCAGATGAAGGTCGCGCAGCCCGTCGTGACCGAGCACATCCAGTCCCTGGAGCGCCGCCTGGGCACCAAGCTGTTCGAGCGCGAGGGGCGGCACCTGGTGCTGACGCAGGCGGGCCGCCTGGCGCACCAGTGGTGCACCGACGTGCTGCGCCGTACCCGGGAGTTCGACCGCGAGCTGCAGGGCCTGTCGGACGGCCTGCGCGGGTCCATCGTGATCGGCACCAGCATGTCGACCGGCAGCTATGAGCTGCCCACGCTGCTGAGCGCGTTCGCCAGGCGCCATCCCGACGTGCGCATCCGGGTCGACGTGACGGGCGCCGAGCTGGCTATGGAGGCCACCATGACCGGCCGCAACGACCTGTCCGTGGTCGCGGTAGCGGACCCGCCGCCGCTCGCGTCGCTGGTCTCGGAGCAGATCGGCGTGGACGAGGTGGTGCTGGTGGCGCCGCCGCGCGGCGTCACGGGCGAGCAGCTGCTGACGATCAAGGAGCTGGCCGCGCTGCCGTTCGTGGAGGCCCAGGCCGGGTCGCTGCGCCGGGTGTTCATGGACAGCCAGTTCGCGGCGGCCGGGCTGCCGTCGCGTCGCGTCGTGATGGAGTTCGGTCATCCCGAGGGCATCAAGACGGCGGTGGTCAACGGCGTCGGGGTGGCTCCGCTGTTCCGCAGTGCCGTGCGCCGTGAGCTGGAGGCGGGCGAGCTGCGCGAGATCGCCGTCCAGGGCATGCACATCGCCGCTCCGGTCTGGCTGGTGCACCGGCGCAGCCGCATCCTGTCGCCCGTGCACACCGAGCTGATGACCGAGATCCGCTCGTACTTCGCCGGCCCGTAGTCCCGCCGCCGTCATACGCGCACGAGGTTCTTGGACCCGAACAGCCCGGTCGGCCGGATCCACAGCAGGACCAGCAGCAGGCCGTAGGCCACGATGTCGGTCCAGTTGCTGCCGACGTACACCGAGACCAAGGTCTGGACCAGAGCCAGCACGATCGAGCCCACGGCTACGCCGGCCAGGGAGTCCAGGCCGCCGATGATGATGGCGGGGAACACCACGATGCCCAGCGATGGCAGCGTGGACGGGTCGATGACCGTGCCGAGGGTGTAGCCGACGCCGGCCGCGCCCGCGGCGGCCGCGGAGATGCCCCAGGCCAGCGCCGAGATCCGGCTGACCCGCACGCCGCCGTAGGCGGCCAGGGCGCTGTCGTTGGCCACCGCCCGCATGCGCAGGCCCACCGGGGTGCGGTAGATCAGCGCGAACAGGGCGACGATCAAGACGATGGCCATGATGATGGTGACGATCTCGGGGTCGGTGATGCGTATCCCGCTGAACAGCTTGTGCGCGGCGGTCGGCAGCAGGTTCTTCGGCTCGAACAAGTTGGAGCCCCAGCCCAGGGCGATGGCCGACTCGATAGCGGTGCCCAGCCCGACCGTGGCGAGCGAGACGAACAGCAGGTCGTAGCCGGCTGGCCGGAACACCGTGAGGTAGCACAGTGCCCCGGCCAGGCCGACCAGGATCGTGGCCACGACGAGGCCGGCCCACAGGCCGAGCCCGTCGTTGGTCAGGCTGTAGAAGATGAGCGAGGCCAGCAGGAAGAAGGCGCCCTGGGCGAAGCTCAGCACCCCGGTGGCCCGGAACATGACCACGAAGCCCACTCCGATCAGGGAGTAGACCGCGCCGAGGGTCAGCGTGGTGATGAGGATCAGGGCGCCCATGTGCTGGTGCCTCTCTCAGCTATTCGGGATCGGGTTAGACGGCACGTCGTCGCGCAGCTGCACGACGTCGTTCTTGCTGCTTGACCACTGGTAAAGGTCGAACGTGGTCTGCGGGTAGTGCTGGGTCGAGGTGTAGGAGTAGTCGGTGTCGATCCCGGGCAGGTTCAGCGACACCTTCTGCAGGTCGGTGTCCACCTCGGTGTTCGTGCACGAGGCACCGCACATCTTGAGCGCGGCGATCAGCGCCTCGGCCGAGGCGTAGGTGATGGCGATGGACTGCCCGTTGATGGCGCTGACGCCGGTGAGGCCCTGCTGCTTCAGCGCGTTCACGTAGTCCGTCACGGCCGGGTCGGTCGAGGTCGGGTCGACGAACGGGTTCAGCGACATCTCGTAGATGTTCGGGTTCTTCAGCAGCACCATCTGCTGGTAGGAGCTGGTCGTCGCCTCGGCGACGATCGGCACCTTGGAGCCCGAGTTGGCCAGCGACTGGGCCAGCGACTGGAGCTGCTGCGGGATGATCTGCTCGACCACCACGTTGGCCCCGCTGGAGATGACCTTGCTGGCGTCCACCGACAGGTTAAGCTCCGCCTGGATCGGGTCGGTCAGAACGACCTGGCCGCCGTCCGCCTTGATCTTGGCCGCGACCGCGTTGAACAGCGGCTCGTTGCTTGAAGACTGCAGGTAGACGATCGCCACCTTGGGGTGGGCGATGTTCAGCGGCGCATTTTCGATGATGTCGGTCATGCCGTTGGTCTCGGTGATCTCCGCGCCGTACTCGGTGTAGACGTAGGGCTCGGCAGGCTGCAGCTGCTCCGGGTCCACCGTGCCGCAGATCAGCGGGATCTGGTGTGCCTTGGCCACCGGCACCTGAGCCTGGCAGTTGTTGGCCAGGACGTCGCCGAAGCTGGCGATGACGTTGTTCTCTGTGGCCAGCTTGGTCAGCGCGGCCACGGCCGTGGTGGCTTCGTTCTGGGTGTCGCTCGTGATCAGGTTGAGCTTGCGGCCGTCGATGCCGCCGCTGGCGTTGACCTGGCTGAAGGCGGCTTTGATGCCCTCGATCTCGCCTGTGACGATGGCTGCCGCCGGGCCGGTGATGCCCGCGGCCAGGCCGATGTTGTAGGGCGCCTTGCTCGACCCGGAGCTACTGCCCGCCGATCCCGAGCTCGAGCCTGAGCTTGAGCAGGCGGCGGTGAGCAGGATAAGCGACGACGCGAGAGCCGCAGCGGCCCCGTACCGGCGGTGTTTCATAAGCGGTACCCCTTCGTTGGGTATGTTCGCTGGATTAATTCGGGGTCTGCACCCCGCGGTCATCCCATGTAGGCGGCGATGACCTCGGGATGCTTCAGGACGTGCTCAGGCGTGCCGTGCGTGAGTGGCTTGCCGTAAGCGATGGCGTACAGATGATCGGAGACGGCGGAGATGAAGCCCACGTCGTGGTCGACGATGAGCATCGTCCGGATCGTCTCCTTGAGCATGCGCAGGTGGACGACCATGTCCGCCCGCTCCTGGGCGGACAGGCCCGAGGTCGGCTCGTCCAGCAGCAGCATGTGCGGTTCGCTGACCGTCGCGCGGCAGACGTCCACAAGCTTGCGCAGGCCGTAGGGCAGCGACCGCAGCAGCCGGGCCCGCTGCGGCCACAGGTCGATGGTCGCCAGGGCGGCCGCGCAGCGCTGGTCCGCGGCCGCGCCGGTCCGCGGCGGGCCCGCCGCGGCCATGCCCAGCCGCACGTAGTCCCAGACCGTGAAGTCGCCGAACCCCTCGGCCAGCTGGAACGTCCGGGCCACGCCCGCCGCGGCGATCTGCTCGCCCTTGCGGCCGGTCAGCGGCTGACCGCGGAAGCGGACCTCTCCGCGAGAGGGCCTGACCAGACCGCAGATGGCGTTCAGCAGGGTCGTCTTGCCCGCTCCGTTCGGCCCGATGATGCCCAGCGTGGTGCCGGCCTCGATCGTGACCGCGATGCCGTCCAGGGCCTGCAGGCCGCCGAACCGGACAGCGAGGTCGTCAATTTCCAGCTCGGCGGTCACAGCCCCGCCTCCCGGACCACGTCGCCGCCCGCGCCGACCCCGAAGTACGCCGTCTCCAGCGCGTGCTCCGGCAGGTCGGGTGGCAGGCCCTGCCACATGACCTGGCCGTTCTCCAGGACCGCGAGCTCGTCGGCGATGGCCGCGGCCACCGGCGCGTTCTGCTCGACCAAGATGACCGCGCAGCCGGTGGTGTCCCGGATGCGCAAGATGGCCTTGCCGACCTCGGCGACCGCGATCGGCGCCAGGCCGAGCGACATCTCGTCGACCAGCAGCAGCCGGGGCTGCCGGAGCACGGCCACGGACAGCGCCAGGAACTGGCGCTCGCCGCCGCTCAGGCTGGCCGCGTAGCTGTCCAGCCGCCGCTCCAGCATGGTCAGCCCGGTCTTGCGGAGTGTCTCGGTGACCGCCTTGCCGCGCGCCCCGGCCAGCGCGAAGTGCTCGCGGACGGTCAGTGCCGGGAACACCTTGCCCTGCTCGGGCACCAGGACCACGCCGTGCCGGGTGCAGTACTCAGGCGAGCGCCCGCTGAGCTCGGTGTCCCCGATCCGGACGATGCCGCCCAGCCGGACCCGGTCCCGGGGCGGGAAGCCGCCGATGGACTTCAGCAGGGTGGACTTGCCGGCCCCGTTGCGGCCCAGGATGCCGAGGATGGCTCCGTCGCGTACCTCCAGGCTGACCCCGGAGACGGCGACGCCGACGCCGGCGTAGCGCACGCTCAGCGACGAGACGGTGAGCAGAGCCTGGCCCGGGATCTTCGCCGCGGCGGCCGGGACGCCCTCGCTGGCCGGCTCGGGGTCAGCCCCCGCCGCCGCGGCCGTTTCTGATACCGCGGCCGCCGGCGGCGAGGCCGCCGCGGTCGCTTCCGGAGCCGCGGGTACTTCGGGGAGCTCAGCCCGGGCCGCGATGGCCTCGGGGCCGGGCGCGGGCGCGGCGTCGGGCCCGTCCCGCCGTTCCGCGTGCGCTCCCGTGCGCCGCCGGGCCAGCCGCACCACCACCGTGCGCAGCCCGGCCAGGCCGCCGCGGGCGTACAGCAGGATCAGGGCCAGCGCCAGGCCGTAGATGATCTGCTCGAGGAACGGGCCGTTCTGGGAGTACCAGCTCGCCTGGACCACGTGGCCCACGGTGTCGTTGAGCAGGTAGGGGAGCAGGGTGACGATGGCGGCCCCGACGACCGGGCCGATCGCGGCGGCCGCGCCGCCGATGAACACCATGACCACCAGCTGCAAGGTCAGGTTCAGGTCGAAGGCCGTGTAGGAGACCAGCCCGATGTAGTAGGCGAACAGGCCGCCGGCCACGGCCGTGACCGCCGAACTGCCGACGAAGGCCTGCACCTTGCGGCGCCGCACCCGGATGCCCATGGCCGCCGAGGCGATCTCGTTTTCCTTGACCGAAGCCCACTCCCGCCCCGCCTGGGTCCGGTACAGCCGCTCGATGACGATGAGCCCGATGATCAGCACGACCACGGCCGTCGCGGTCGCGGGCCGGCCCGCGGCCAGCAGCGTGGCGCCAGGCCCGGGGTTCATCGTCACCCCGGCCAGGTAGGTCACGTTCTGCTGCAGCCGCTCGCCCGCGAACTGCACCACGTACAGCAGGGCCAGCGTGGCCAGCAGCAGGTAGACCCCGCGGAACCGCAGCCCGGGCACGGCCACGATGCCGCCGACCACGGCGCCGGCCAGGCCGGCCGCGATGAGCGGCAGCGGGAAGGCGGCCAGGCTGTGCACCTGGGTGGTGAAGGCGGCCGCGAAGGCGCCGACGGCGAACAGGGCCCCGCCGCCCAGCGACACCTGCCCGGCCCGGCCCATCAGCCAGCCCTGCCCGGCCGAGGCCAGGCCGTAGATGGCGATGCTGCCGGCCACGTAGATGTCGAAGCTCGACCCGACCGCGATCACGATCGCGAACAGGACCCCGATGACGACCGGGCCGCGGAGCACCCCGAACCACAGGTCCCAGCCCGCCGTGCCCTCCATCCGGCCCAGTGACGCCGGCGCCTGCGGCATGCCCGGCGCCTGCGGCTCGCGGGCCGGCTGCGTGCGGGCTCCGGCGTCGCCGGCTCCCTCGGCAGCAGAGGCGGCAGCGGAGGCGGCCACGGCGGCCGTCGGCTCCGTGTTGCCGTCTGCCGGGTTCGCCAAGGCGCCACCTCCGCGTGACACGCTCCGGGTTCTCTAGCCTCCGAAGGAATGTATGCAATCTAGGACTTATGCTCTTCGAGAGTCAAGCAACAAATTAGTCTCGAACGGTCCATCGGCACCTGCCTATGTACTTATAGGTGCAGGATATCCGCATCATCTGACGGCGCAGAGCTTCGGGAGGCGGCAAGCCAGGCCAAAGAGGAGTTACAGAGCTTTGCATACATTTAGGTCTTGCCTACCGACCCGGACGCTGGCTTATCATCGGCCCGACAGCGTCGATGCCCACGAAGTCGATGCCCACGAAGTCGATGCCCACGAAGTCGATGCCCACGAAGGAGACTCAGGCATGCATGAGGGGATCGGGTCCGGCCCGATGGCGTCGTGACCGCCGCCAGCGAACTGCCGGCCGGGGTCACGCGCGACATCGTCACGATGGAGGCGCCCGAGGCGCCGCGGGCGGGCGCCGGCGGCTACCCGCTGCAGGGTTTCTACACCCGCCCGGCCGGGACCATGCCGAAAGTCGCGCTCATCGCGGCGCACTACAACGTGGACTTCGCCGAGCATTACCTGTCCGCGCTCATGGCCGAGCGCGGCTACGGGTTCCTCGGCTGGAACACCAGGTTCCGCGGGGCCGATCATTTCTTCGCCCTGGACCGGGCCCTGGTCGATGTCGGCCGCGGCGTGGCCTGGCTCCGCGAGCACGGGGCGCAGACCATCGTGCTCCTCGGTAATTCGGGCGGCGGGTCGCTGATGGCCGCGTACAACGCGCAGTGCCAGGCCGACGTGATCACCGCGTCGTTCGGCATCCCGCTGCTGCCGCAGGTGCATGAGCTGCCCGCAGGCGACCTGTACGTCAGCCTGGCCGCCCACCCCGGCCGTCCCGAGGTGCTGACCGGCTGGCTGGACCCGTCGGTGACCGACGAGACCGACCCGACCTCGGTCGATCCCGAGCTCGACATGTACGCCGAGGGCCGCGAGCCGCCGTTCGACGAGGACTTCGTGACGCGCTACCGGGCCGGGCAGCGAGCCCGCAACCAGCGGGTCACCGACTGGGCCCAGGCCGAGCTGGCCCGGCTGAACGCCCGGGGCGTGCCCGACCGGCTGTTCCTGCTGCCCCGCACCTGGGCCGACCTGCGCTTCGTGGACCCCACCCTGGACCCCTCGGACCGCCCGACCCCGTACTGCTACCGCGGCGACCCCCGGCAGGCCAACCAGGGCGTCACCGGCGTCGGCGCCATCAACACCCTGCACAGCTGGTTGTCCATGTGGAGCCTGCAGACCTCGCAGGCCCGCAGCGAGCTGCACCTGGCCCGGCTGACGATGCCGTCGCTGGTCATCCAGGCCACCGGCGACTCCGGCGTGTTCCCGAGCGACGCGGACACCATCTACCGGCAGATCGCCGCGCCGGACAAGAGCCGGCTGGACATCAAGGGCGAGCACTACTTCCGCGACCGGCCCGACGGGCGCGACGAAGTGGCCTCGGCCATCGCGGACTGGATCGCGCCCCGGTGCGGCTGAGGAGACGTCGTGAAGAGCACCATGGGCGACGACCTGCCGCTCACCGTGACCTCGATCCTGCGGCACGGCGCCACCTGGCACGGTGACCGGGAGGTGGTAACGGCGCAGGACGAGCAGAGCGCCAGCCGGGTGTCGTACGAGGAGATCGCGGCCGGCGCGGCCCAGCTGGCGCACGCGCTGCGCCAGCTCGGCGTGCACGGCGACGACCGCGTCGGCACCTACCTGTGGAACAACCGCGAGCACCTGGAGGCGTACCTGGCCGTGCCGTCCATGGGCGCGGTCCTGCACACGGCCAACATCCGGCTGTTCGCCGACGAGCTGGTGCAGACGGTCACCCTGGCGCAGGACCGGGTCCTGCTGGTCGACGCTGACCTGCTGGACACGCTGATCCCGGCGCTGGGCCGGATGCCGTCGGTCCGCGCGATCATCGTCCGCGGCCAGCCCGCGCCGCAGGTCGACGACCTCGACGGGGTGCGCGTCTACCGCTACGACGAGCTGGTCCGCAGCCAGCCGGGCGAGTTCTCCTGGCCCGAACTTGACGAGCGCACCGCCGCCGCGATCTGCTTCACCTCGGGTACCACCGGCATCCCGAAGGGCGTGGCCTACAGCCACCGGTCGATCTACCTGCACTCGCTGTCGCTGTGCACTGCTAACGCGGTCGCGCTCAGCGCCAACGACCGCGGGATGATCGTGGTGCCGATGTTCCACGCCAACGCGTGGGGCTATCCGCACGCCACCTTCTGGTGCGGCGGGGACCTGATCCTGCCGCACCGGTTCCTCCAGCCGGACCAGCTGGTCCCGCTGATGGAGCGGGAACGGCCGACCTTCGTCAACGGCGTGCCCACCATCTGGATCGACGTGCTGCGTTACCTGCGCGAGCATCCGGACGCCGACCTGTCCTCGATCTCCCGGGTGGTCATCGGCGGGTCGGCCACGCCGCGGTCGCTGATGCAGGCGTTCCGCGACGAGTACGACATCCCGCTCATCCAGGGCTGGGGCATGACCGAGACCTCGCCGCTGGTCACGCTGGCCCGGCCGCGCCGCGGCCGTAACGGCCCCGAGGCACTCGAGGACTCGCTCAGCCAGGGCCGGATCCTGCCCGGGGTGGAGCTGCGGCTGGTCCACCTGGAGAACGGCAGCCGCGTGCCGCACGACGGCCGCAGCATCGGCGAGCTCGAGCTGCGCGGCCCGTGGATCTCCGCCAGCTACCTGTCCGACGGCGACCCGGCCAAATTCCACGACGGGTGGCTGCGGACCGGCGACGTCGGCACCGTCGACCCGGACGGCTACGTCCGGCTGACCGACCGGGCCAAGGACGCGGTCAAGTCCGGCGGCGAGTGGATCTCCTCGATCGGCCTGGAGGCGGAGGTGGCCGCGCACCCTCAGGTCATCGAGGCGGCCGTCATCGGGGTCCCGGACGAGCGCTGGGGCGAGCGGCCCTGCGTGGTCGTGACCACGACGGCGGGGGCCGCCGTCACCGCCGAGGAGCTGCGGGACTGGCTGGACGGCCGGGTCGCCCGCTGGTGGCTGCCCGAGCACTGGGTGTTCGCCGAAGCCATCCCGCGCACCAGCGTGGGCAAGTACAACAAGCGGCTGCTGCGCACCCAGTACGCGTCGGGGGAGCTGGCCGTGACCGAGCTCGGCCCGCGCCGGCCGGCCGCGCTCAGGACGGAAACGCGCCGGCCCGGCTGAGCATCCCGGGGACCTCGTGCTCCAGCGACTCGCCGAGCCATTCGGCCCCGGTGATCAGCCGGCCGAGCGAGACCCCGGTCGGGCACTTCATCCGGCCCAGCAGGTACGCCAGGTCCTCGGTGGCGATGTTGCCGGTGGCCCGCGGGGCGAACGGGCAGCCGCCGATGCCGCCCAGGCTGGCGTCCAGCGAGGTGACTCCGGCGGCCACGGCTGCGGCCGCGTTGGCCATGCCGGTCCGCCGGGTGTCGTGGAAGTGCGCGCGCAGCCCGGTGGCGGCAGGCAGTACGGCCTGGATCGCGGCGAACCGCTCGGTCACGTCGGTAGGCCCGGCCACGCCGATGGTGTCGGCCAGCGCGATCTCGTCGGGTCCGGCCGCCGCGATGCCGGCCGCGAGGTCGCGCACCTCGGCCGGGTCGATCTCGCCGCGGAACGGGCAGCCGAAGGCGGTTCCGACGGTCACGGTGGTCCGCAGGCCGGCGGCCCGGCCCGCGGCCAGCAGGTCCGGCAGCTGAGCCATCGCCCGCGCCACGGTCATGCCCTGGTTGCGAAGGCTGAACGGCTCGGAGACGACCACCACCACGTTGATCTCGTCGACCCCGGCGGCCGCGGCCCGGTGCACCCCGCGCTCGTTGACCACCAGCCCGATCATGGACAGCCCGGCCAGGTCGCGTTCCTTCAGCCCGGCCACCACGCGCTCGGCGTCGCTCAGCTTGGGCACGGCCCGCGGGCTGACGAAGCTGGTGACCTCGATGCGCCGCAGCCCGGCGTGGTGGGCCCGCGCGGCCAGCTCGATCTTCTGCCCGGTGGACAGCTCGCCGGGATCGTTCTGCAGGCCGTCGCGCGGTGATACCTCGACGATGGTCACGCCGCCGGGTGCCGGCTCGCCGTTCACACGACTCCCTTCGATCGCAGCTCCGCCAGCCGGCCCGGGCCGATGCCGAGCAGGCTGCCGTAGATCTCCTGGTTGTGCTGCCCGAGCTCGGGCCCGAGGGTGCGCACCGTGCCCGGGGTGTCGGACAGCCGGGGCACCACGGCCTGAACCGGGAACGAGCCCAGCTTGCCGTGGGTCAGGTGCAAGATGGCCTGCCGCGCCCGGAACTGCGGGTCGTCGAACATGTCCCTGGTCTGGTAGATCCGGCTGGCCGGCACGCCCGCCCCGGCCAGCACTTCGAGCAGCCGGTCGGTGTCCAGGGTCGAGGTCCAGGCCGAGATCAGCTGGTCCACCTCGGCCTGCCGCGCTCCCCGGGCCTCGTGGGTGGCGTACCGCGGGTCGACGGCCAGGTCTGGCCGGCCCATGGCCGTCACCAGGCGGCTGAACACGGTGTCGCGGTTCGCCCCGATCAGCACGCCGTCGCCGTCCGCCGCCGGGTAGACGTTGGACGGCGACACGCCAGGGAGCACCGAGCCGGTGCGCTGGCGCTGGTAGCCGGCCAGCTCCCACTCGGGCAGCACGGATTCCATCAGGGCCAGCACGGCCTCGTAAATGGCCGAGTCCACCACCTGCCCCCGCCCGGTCCTGTCCCGGGCGTACAGGGCCAAGATCGCGCCCACGGCCGCGAACGTCGCGGCCAGCGAGTCACCCAGCGAGATCCCGGTCCGGGACGGGGCCCGGTCCGGCTCGCCGGTCACGTACCTGATGCCGCCCATGGCCTCGCCCACCGAGCCGAAACCGGCCTGCAGCGCGTACGGCCCGGTCTGGCCGTAGCCGCTGACCCGGACCAGGATCAGCCGCGGGTTGATCGCGCAAAGCTCCTCATAGCCCAGCCCCCAGCGCTCCAGCGTGCCCGGCCGGAAGTTCTCGATCAAGATGTCGCTGACCGCCGCGAGCTGGCGCAGCAGCTGCTGGCCGTCCGCCTCCCGCAGGTTCGCCGTCACCGACTTCTTGTTGCGGGCGATGATCGGCCAGTGCAGCGACAGGCCGTCGACCTTCCGCGGCCCCCAGGTCCGCATCGGGTCACCGCCGGCCGGATCCTCCACCTTGATCACCTCGGCGCCGAAGTCGCCGAGGAGCTGTCCGCAGAAGGGACCGGCGATCAGCGAACCGCACTCGACCACGCGCACCCCGGCCAGCGGGCCTGCCGCTCCCGCGGTTCCTTCTCCGAGCTCAGACAAGTGCCTACCTCCCATCATAAATTGTATGCAATAGTGAGCTATCCGAGAAGAAGGCAGACAAATCTTGTGCGAGAATACGCTAAGCGGCGATCAGATTGTATGCATTAAGTCTTCTAGTGCTGGTCTAGGCTCATGGTGACCGGGGGTCGTGACACCGGCCTGGCCGGGCGCTGCGCCATCGTCACAGGGGCCGCCCGCGGGCAGGGCGAGGCGCACGCGCGGGCGCTGGCCGCCGAGGGTGCGCGGGTGGTGCTCACCGACCTGCTCGACGACCTTGGCGCCAAGGTGGCCGAGGACATCGGCGAGAACGCCCGCTACGTCCACCTCGACGTGAGCTCGGAGTCTGGCTGGGCCGACGCGGTCCAGGCGGCGACGTCGGTTTTCGGTCCGGTGCGCGTCCTGGTCAACAACGCCGGGGTGCTCATCCGCGGTTCGCTGGAGACGGCCCGGCTGCAGGACTGGGACCTGACCTTCAACGTCAACGTGCGCGGGGCCTTCCTGGGCATGCGGGCGGTGCTTGACTCGATGCGCGCGGCCGGCGGCGGGTCGGTCGTCAACATCTCGAGCAACGCCGGGATGCTCGGTACCAAGGGCGCGCTGGCCTACGTGACCAGCAAGTGGGCGATGCGCGGCATGACCAAGGCGGCCGCGGCTGAGCTGGGCCCGTACGGCATCCGGGTCAACTCGATCCACCCCGGCGCCGTGGCCACCCCGCTGCTCATGGGCGAGGGCCTGACCGAGGAAGCCTTCGTCGAGCGCGGCAAGGACCGGCTAGCCATCCCGCGCATCGCTGATCCAGACGAGATCTCTCCCGCGGTCGTCTACTTCGCCTCCGACCTGTCCGGTTACGCCACCGGCAGCGAGCTCCTGGTGGACGGCGGCTGGACCATCGGCTAGCTCGCGGCATCACGGTCTGGGACGCCCTGTACCAGCGTCTCGATCGCCCCGCCAGAACATCATGAGCCCCGCAGTTCACACAGGTAACCCCCGTTAAGCGCGCGGGCCCTGAGCCGGCTATGGCCGGCACGATGAAGCATCGAGTTGGTCAGGGCATCCTGAGCCAGTCACGCCGGGCGCACCCCGTCTAGGAATGGCGTCCCGCAGACGGGCCAGCCAGGCCGCCGCGAGCTCAGCGTCAGCCGCGCTTGAGGCTGCCGATGCTCAGCGAGCCGCTCCCAGCCGGCGGCAGCTCGCCCTCGGCCTCGCGTACGTAGGTTTCCGGGTCCTTGTCCACGGGCGGCACGCCAGCGTAGTTCCGCGCCTCGAACGCGGCGAAGGCGACGGCCAGCTGATGGCGGCGCTGCAGCGTGGCCAGGCGGCGGAAGTCGGTCAGGCCCTCGCGTTCCTCCTCGCCCATGTGATCGCTGTTGGCCAGGTTGGCCGCCGCGACGGCCGCGTACCACTCGTCGGTGCCGACCTGATGCCGGGCCACGTCCGCGACCGCGTCCCTGATGTCGTTATGGTCCGCGATCGCGTCGAGGGTCTCGTCCTCCACCCCGGCCTGGCGGTGCGCGGCCAGCCCGACCTGCAGCAGCGCCGGGTAGAAGATTGCTTCCTCGGCCGCGGCGTGCAGCTCGAGGAAGACGCCGAGCCGGTCCCAGACCGCGGCCAGCACCCCGGTTTCGGTGCGGTCGATCTGCTCCAGGATCGCGAACAGCCGCCGCTGCTCGTGGTGGTCATCAAGGATCAGCTGGGTAATGTCCACAGTTCCTCCCCGGCCCCGCGCCTGTGCGAACGAACTGGCAAGCCGACGATAACGCACGCGCGGACGCCGTCACGCCGCGGCACCAGGGTCACTGCCCCCCGGCCAGCGCGTTCTCCTCGTCCAGGCCGACGTTGACCTGTAGCAGGCGCAGCGCCAGGTCGGCCCGCATCCGGTCCTCGTGACGGCCCAGGTCCAGGCCGGTGAGCTGCCGGATCCGGCCGAGCCGGTACCGCAGCGTCTTGTGATGAACGAAGAGGCGTTCCGCCGCCGTCCGCTGCGAGCAGTCGGCATCGAAGAAGACTCGCAGCGTCCGCAGCAGCGCGCCGTCGTTCTTGCTGTCGTACTCGATCAGCGGCCCGGTTACCTCACGGACGAACGCCTGCAGGTCCGGCGCGTCGCCGGAGCCGAGCAGCAGCCGGGCGATGCCGAGCTCCTCGTACAGGAAGATGCCGTCACCGCCGAACCGGTGCGCCGCGGACAGCGCGGTCTTGGCCTCGTCGAAGGCCCGCGGCAGCGTGACCGGGTCCTCGTGCCGCTGGCTGACGCCCCAGGCCAGCCGCAGGTCAGGTTCGGTTTCCCGGGCGGACCTGCTGAGCTCGCTGACGAACTCGCGGATCACCGGCCGGTCCAGGTTGACGGCGATGGCCGAGATCGAGTCGCCGCGCAGGCTGGCCAGGATCAGGCTCCGGTGGGTCTCGCAGCGCCGCAGAGCGCGGACCACGTCCCGGCGCATCCGGTCGGCGCGCGAGGTATCCCAGCCCCGGTCGACGGCCAGCTCCTCGAGGTTCTCGATCCGGCAGCACAGCACGCGCAGCGCCCCGGTGAGCGACAGGCCCAGCTCACTGGCGCGGGTCCGCGCCGCGATGCGGTGCTCCACCGATCCCTGCAGCAGATCCCACAGCACCTGATCCATCGCCTCGGCCCGGGCCCGGCTGGCGGCCCGCTGCCGGAACAGGGCCAGCGAGCACGCCATCGCGACCTGGCTGGTGACGACGTCCATCATCGCGGCGGCCTCGGCGCCGGCCAGCACGCAGACGCAGCCCAGCTTGTCGCCGTCGGCCGCGACCGGCTGGATCCAGGCCGCGGCGTGGCTGCCGTCGTTCATCGCGATCGTGGTGCGGCCGGCCCGGGCGCTCATCCGTACCGAGTCCGGCGGTATGGCCAGCAGCGACCGCGCCGGATGGCGGGCCAGCAGGTGCCCGTCGGAGTCGTAGATGGCGACCGGGCAGCTGAGTTCGGTCGCGGCGGTGCGGACCAGGGCACCGAGCCCGGCCCCGTCCAGGACGGTCGCCAGCAACCGCTGCTGGAGCAGCGAGGACCGGCGCAGCACCGTCACCTGGTTCTCCAGTGCATCCCGGGTGTCCCGCAGCTGGGTCACGATCTCGGCCTGCTGCTCGTACAGGCCGGCGTTGTCGATGGCGATGGTGGCCACGTCAGCCAGCGTCACCATCCGGTGCACGTCCTGCTCGCGGAACCGTGACGGGCGCCGCCGCCACACCTCGAGCACGCCGAGGAACTTGCCGCGCAGCCGCAGCGGCACCGCCAGCGCCGACTGGGTCTGCTCGTGGGCGGCCAGCGTCATGAAGTCCTGGCTGATGGTCGTGTCGTCCAGGTAGTTGTCCACCTTCGCGGGCTCGCCGGTGAGGAAGACCAGGCCGGCTACGCCCTGGCCGCGCTCCATCCGCAGCCGCGACGTCTCGACCAGCCGGTTCCCGACGCAGGAGCGCATCCGCAGCTCGTCACCCTCGCGCAGCAGGACGCCGCAGATGTCGGCGTCGAGCAGGTTCAGCGTGCGGTCGGCGATCGAGAGCAGCAGCTGGTCCAGGTCACGGACGCACAGCAGCTGCTCGATGACGGTACGCAGCACGGCGGTCTCGGCCGCCTCCTGCGCGGCCGCCGCGCGCGCCGCGGCCCGCGAGGCGATCAGGGCGAGCCACTGGCAGCCGGGCTCCACGGCCCGGGCCACGGCCGGATCACCGGTAGCCGCCAGCACCGCCACCGGCTCGCATACCCGCACGATCGGGTAGCCGCCTCCCGCAGCCCCGCCGATGATCGCAGCAAGCCCCGCGTTCAGGTCGCCGTCAGCCGCCGCGTCGCCGATAACCTGCCAGCCGTCATCATCGCAACGTCCGGCCACCACGATCCTGGCCTCGCTCAGCTCGCGCAGGGCTGAGACCAGCAGCTTCGCCGCGGATGGCAGGTCGGCCGGGTCGGCGCCGAGCAGCGTCGCGAGGCCCGCGCCGAGCCCGGCGGGGCGTACGGCCAGGTCCTGGCGCGCGGTCTGCTGTGACATCGCAACCTCTCTGGATCAGGTCAGCACGAGGGCCTTCATGGTGGATCGCTGGGCCATCCGCCGGTACGCGGCGGGCACGTCGTCCAGGCTGACGCGCTCGGACGCGACCACCGTCGGGTCGACCACGCCGGCCCGCAGCAGGGCCCCGAGCGGCTGGGCGTCGCGCATGAAATCGCCGATGACGAACCGCACGGTCAGCTCCTCCTCGAACGCCCGGGCGGCCGGCAGCGACCAGGCCTGCTCGGGGTGCACGCCCACCGAGACCACGGTGCCGCCGCCGCGGACCAGGTACAGCGCGGTGTCCAGGCCGAGCGCGCCGCCGACGGCGTCTACCACGGCGTCGGCGCCGCGTCCGTCGGTCAGCTCGTCCACCAGGGCCCGGGCAGATTCCGGGTCGGCCGCCAGGGCGCCGTTGGCCGCGGCGAAATCGCGGCGGGCCGGCACCGGCTCGACCACGATGACCGCGCCCGCCGAGCAGGCCTGCGCGACCAGGCTGGTCAGCTGACCCACCGGGCCGCCGCCGATGACGGCCAGCGTGTCGCCCGGCTGGTACCCGGCGCGCTGCACCGCGGCGTACCCGGTGGCCAGCGTGTCCCCGAGGAAGACGGCGGCGTCCAGCGAGACTCCGGGCGGCACGTGCCGCAGCACGACGTCGGCGTGCGGCACGCGCACCAGCTCGGCCTGGGCGCCGTCCAGCACCGGCCCGAACGCCGTGCCGGTGCCGAAGAACCGCCGCTCGGGGCAGTGCCAGTGCTCCCCGCGCAGGCACCACCAGCAGCGGCCGCACGCCGTGTAGTCGGCCCCCGCGACCAGGTCGCCGACCCGGACCGCGCTCACCGCGCCGCCGGTCTGCGTCACCTCGCCGACGAACTCGTGGCCCGGCACCAGCCGCTCACTGGCGTGGCTCACCACGTGCAGGTCCGTTCCGCAGATCGCGGCGCGGCGCACCCGCACGATCGCGTCGCCCGGCTCCTGGATGACCGGCTCGGGTACCGACGTCACGCTGATCTGGTCCTGGCCGCTGACCATCACGGCCTTCACGGCGCCCGTCGCCTCACGACACACCGGCCAGCGAGCCCAGCGAAGCCGGCGCAGGCAGCGAGCCCAGCCGCTGCCTGATCCGGTCCGCGGCCCTCCTGAGCTCGGCCAGCTCGCCGGCGGTCAGCGCAAGCTCGACGATCTCCCGGACGCCGTCGGGTCCGAGCCGCACCGGCAGGCCCAGGTAAACGCCCTCGATCCCGTAGCTGCCGTCCGCCAGCACCGAGGCGGCCAGCACCGAGGCGGCCAGCGGCCCGTCGCTGCCGGCGGCCATGGCCAGCACCATCCGCGCCGCCGAAGCTCCCGGCGCCATGAAGGCACTGCCTTGCTTGAGCAGGCTCACCACCTCGGCCCCGGAGTCGCGGGTCCGGTTGACGATCGCGGCGGTCTCCGCCTCGCCGAGTACCCGGGTGATCGGCCGGCCCGCCGCGCTGGCCTGCGACAGCGGGATGACCATCTCCGCACCGTGGCTGCCCAGTGCCACCGCCCGGATCTGGTCTGGCCGCAGCCCGGCGGCCTGCGCCGCGAGCGCACGGAACCGGGCCGTGTCGAGGACGCCGGCCATGCCGATAACCCGCCCGGGCGGCCAGCCCGACGCGTGCCAGGCGTGCTGCGTCATCTCATCCAGCGGGTTGGTCACCACGACCAGGACGGCGCCCGGCGCGACCACGGCCACCCGGGACGCGATGTCCCCGACGATCGCCGCGTTGGTGCTCACCAGGTCGCTGCGGCTCATCCCGGGCTGCCGCGCCCGTCCCGCGGTGATCACCACGTAGTCCGCGGGCCCGGCCTCCTCCACCGTGACCGCCCCGGTGACCCGGGTCCGGTACCCGGCCAGCCCGGCCGTGTGCGTCAGGTCGAGCGCGATCCCGGCCGCCAGCCCGTCGACCACGTCGACCAGGACGATCTCATGGAACACATCGGCGTCAGCCAGTCGCGCCGCCGTCATCATGCCGACGTGCCCGGCGCCCACCACCATGACGCGACGTCCGCCCGCCCCCGCCCCCGCCCCCACTCCGCGCCCAGCCGCACCGCGGGGGAGCGGCGCCCCGCGCCGGAACAATGCCCCAGAGACCGTCGGCGCCGGGCCCAAAACATGGCTCGCCGCGCCACCCGCCCGGCCAGCGCCACCGCCGCCGGCCCGTGCCCCGCCGCCTGGGCGTCCCGCCGCCCCGGGCCGCCGCGGCTCACCGGCACCTCCGGCCGTCACGATCTTCACCCCGAGCTCGGCGGCCCGTTCCCTGGCCAGCGGCGTGACCACGTCCC